>Ga0272444_10000713_pt1 | contig 34233 bp, 24 predicted proteins | sample SSMForm13_FD_201033 | JGI IMG/M metagenome (GOLD analysis project Ga0272444, IMG submission 201033) | Marine sediment archaeal communities from Little Sippewissett salt marsh, Falmouth, MA, United States - SSM-Form-13 | ecosystem: Environmental > Aquatic > Marine > Wetlands > Sediment ...
CAGAAAGGCCTACCATCATGGCAGAGATCACGCGGGAAAGAATCGGGCAAGTTCAACGATGGTTGCTGAAGGTGCTGATCGACGCGGGCGAGCCGGTGCCGGCGCGAGTGGCGATTCAGCGGGTTGAGTCCCATATGGAACTGACACCGTTTGAAAAAAGCGACTATCCCAACCGGCCTGGAGTACGGAGATTCGATAAGACTGCCCGATTCAATACGATCACCCTCGTGAAAGCCGCCTGGATGCTTAAGAGCAAGGGCCGGTGGTCCATCACCGAGGAGGGCCGAAAGGCGTATGAAAGGATTCAGGATCCCGTCGAATTTAGCCTCGAAGCCAGACGGCTCTATTATGAATGGAAGGCGAAGCAGCCCGATAAGGAAGAACCGGCCGAAGAGGATACGCCCACCGCCAGCAGCACACTGGAAGAAGCCGAGGAGAGTGCCTGGACCGAGATTCAAGAATACCTCCACAAGATGCCGCCTTATGAGCTGCAGAACCTGGTGGCCGAGCTCTTGAAGGCCATGGACTATTACGTATCCTGGGTTGCCCCTCCCGGCAAGGACGGAGGAATCGATATCCTCGCCCACCTGGATCCCCTGGGAACCAAGCCGCCTCGGATCAAAGTGCAGGTCAAGCGCATGGTTGCCAAGATTAACGTTGGAGATCTACGGTCGTTTCTGGCCGTGCTGGGGGATGAAGATGTTGGAATCTTCGTTTCCCTGGGCGGTTTCACCTCGGATGCAGAAAATGAAGCGCGAACCCAGGAGAAGCGCAGGGTAACCCTTCTGGACTCGGAGAAGCTCTTCGATCTTTGGGTCGAGTATTATGATGCGGTAGAAGAATCCGAGCGAAAACTCCTCCCCCTCCGCCCGATCCACTTCCTGGATACGGAGGGGTGAACCGGGTGCCAGGGAGAGCGTTAGCCGTTGGAATGTTTCCGAAGGATCGTGCCGAGTTCCAGTGCAACAGGTTGGCGGGCTTTCCCTTCCCCTCGGCGTCCTCCGCGGCTCTGCGTGAACAAGCGGATTGCGCAGAGGCCGCTCTTCACGGTGCGTGAATTAACTTGGATACCCGTTGTACATCGGTCGGCAGAGCATTTTGCGACTTGGCTTCTTCGATGACTTCCTCCGCCTCCTTATGACGACCGAGATGCCACAACGCTTCCGCTCGAAAAGCTAATCCAACGGCGATGTCCCAGGGGTCGTCACCCGTTGTCAAACGCAACCCTTTCTCGGCCATTTCCAATGCCTTGTCTGTTTCGCCCGCCTGAATCAAAATCGGCACGCGATTCAACCACGCCGCAGGGTTCTGCGGATCGAGCTCGGTCGCTTTTCCCAAGTCCTCCAGGGCACGCTTAAAATCGCCCTTTAGTCGATATCCATAAGCCCGGCTGACATAAACATACGCTTCATCCTTTCCAAACTTCACCGCTTGATTGAGGTCCTTGAGCCCCTTGCGATACTCGCCCCGTTCGACAAGGGCCGTTCCCCTCAGCCAAAACCCGTTTATGAGCTTGGGGCTTAGATCGATGATGCGGTCTCCATCCGAAGCCGCGTCATCAAATCTTCGCTCTCTCAAGTATCCCCAGCCCCGATAAAAGTAAGACTGCCAATTTTTCGGGTCCATTTCCACCATTCTCTCAAACTCATCGACCGCTTCCTTTGTCTTTCCTTTCCGCAGATGGATTCTTCCCCGCATCATCGTCGCAGTTGAGCTTTCGGGATTGAGTTCCAGCACCTTGGTATAGAGTTCAAACGCCCGATCGTATTCCTTCCTCTGAAAATGCGCTCCTGCTCCAAGCATAAAAGCGTTTCGCTTTTCGGGATTCAGTTCGATCACCACTTGGGTGTCTTCAATCGCCTTCTCGTACAGAGCCTTGTCGTAATAGGAGTAAGCCCGCATGAGGTATATCTCCTCATCGGGGGAGGCCGACTCGATTGCCTCGGTGGCCAATTCAATGACTTGATCGTATTCCTTCCGATCATAGAGCGACTCGATTTTCCGGACGGGCTGGAAATACTCAAAAAGCCACCGGCGTTCAGTGCCAAGGTTGATTCCTAAATACTCCACGGCACTATCCAGATTGAATTCATCAACTCGAAGAACGATGTAATAGCAATCCGGTTTGAGGCTTTTGTAGCGCAGCGCCTCTTCATTCTTGATGCTCCAACCCTTGCCGAGTGAGAAATAGGAGCGTGGCGACTTTGCTTTCTGAACATCAGTCTCCACGAATTGCGCGGTCTGTGGAATAAATTTTGAGGAGGGCAAGAATTGGTCCAAAAAAAAGGATTGAATTTCATACTCTCCATAAACCACAAATCCTTTGAATTTCGCTTGGCTAACTTGCGGCGGGTCCTGCTCAAGCTGAACATAATAATAACTCTTATCCATCGCGCCGAGCGCCCGTTGCAGCGGGGTATCTCCTCGCATGAGCTGTTTTAGCGGGTCCCCCGTGTTTTTTGACGGAACAAAGAAGTGACATCGGTTTACCCTCAAGCTTTTCAGTTCAATAAGTTCGTTTTGTTGTGTAACGAGGTAAACACCGAAGAACTCCGGGGGAACGGGGTCGGCTTGAGAGACAAGTGAAAAGGCGAGTGCGCTGAATAGCAACAAACAGGCGGATCGGAGTTGGTTGTACATCACAGGCCTCCTCATTATAGTCGAGAAAATAAATCGGATGACTCCAGTGATCGTCCTACGGTTTTGTTCGAAGTTCTATGGTAGTGGTGCCGGTTGAAAAAAGCAATCGAAAAACACGCTTCGATATGATCTCGATTGGTGGGGATTGTGGATCCTGGGGCCGTTCGACGCGCCGCGCGTTCCACCCCCAACATTTTTCACCTGGAATTCTACCCGATATGGAACATTATTTTATCGCATCAGGCTGCCGGCCTTTTTTCCCCTCGGCGTCCTCCGCGGCTCTGCGTGAACAAATTCTTTCTCGTGGATTTTGCATCGCCTCCTTATCCACAACGCTCCATTGACTCAGAAGGCAACCGCCCAACCTCTGCGCTCCAGATGCGCTTCCAATCCCAATGATGGAAAACTATCACGATTTCGGGAGGAAAGGCAACATTCCCTGGCGCGGTTTGACAAGTAATTGCGTTAAATGGAATATTTAATGATTAAGAATGATTCCCTTTTGGCGCTTAGCGCTCCCCCTCGCAGCGCACAAGGCTCCCCCGCACAATCTCCTTTACGTTCGGGGCGGCTGTGGGTATCATTACAATGTTACAACCACCAGCCCGTTCCAAGCGAGCGGGCTCAAAGCAGCGAGGGAGGCGCGGATTATGAAAGCCCGAGTGCTCTTCGTGGAAGATGAACCGGACATTCGCCTGGTGATCGGACAAGGTCTCAAGTTCTTCGACTTCGACGTTACGAGCGTTGAGACCGCCGAGGAGGCCCTCAAGAAGCTCCGCATCGAGAAGTACGACGTGATTCTTCTTGATATGGGCCTGCCCGGCATGAGCGGCTGGGAGATGGCAAAGCGACTTCAGCGGGGCGATTATCCCCACGTGCCAATCATCGCCCTGACCGGCGCCTCCAGGATCGGGGACGAACAAAAGGCTTACCAGGCCGGTTGCGCCGGTTATATTACCAAACCCTGCGAGCCGAATACCGTGAAACGAAAAATCGAGAAAATTCTAGAAAAAACCAGGCGCTTTTAGAGTGGCTCTCGAAATGATTGTCCAAATGAAACACAAAAAGTGGCAATAGACCTCTCTCCCCCTTGATAAGGGGGAGCTAGAGGGGGTTGTTTTTAAGGCGAGAAGCAATACTGCTGGTGAAAAAATTACCCCACCCCGCCTCCCCCGCCAAGGCGCGTCTGTGACCTTGTAAAGGGGAGGAGAGGGAATCGGACTAAACTTTCGAGAGATGCTCGAGCGCCAAATGAATTTATTTGATGCCAGACGGATCGATGCCTAACCTTCAACTCCTGATTGTCGACGACGAAGCGAAAATGCTCCGGGCCCTGCAGCGCGCCCTGGCCGGGTGGTCCGGCGAGGAAAGCGTCCAGTGGGAAATCGCCACGGCGGAGTCCGCCTCCGAAGCGCTGGCCCGCATGGAGACCATTCCCACCGACGTGGTGCTGTCCGATATCCGCCTGGCGGGCGAGGACGGCGTGCAGTTGCTCCAGGAGATCAAGCAGAGCTGGCCGGAGACCGAAGTGGTGCTCATGACCGCGTTCGCCACGGTGGAGAGCGCCGTCGAAGCGATGAAAGCCGGGGCGCGGGATTACCTGATCAAGCCTTTTAAGATGGAGGAGCTGAAGCGGCGGCTGGCGGCCGTGGAAGAAATGGTGCTGCTTCGCCGCGAGAATCGGCAGCTGCGAACCGAGCTGGCCCGCTCGCAAGGGCTGGAACAACTGATCGGGCAGTCCGCCGCCGTGGACGACCTTCGGGCCACGATCCGTAAAGTCGCCGCAACCGACACGACCATCCTGCTTCGGGGCGAAAGCGGCACCGGCAAGGACCTCGCCGCGCGCGCGATTCACTACGCCTCCCCCCGGGCGAAGCGGCCGTTTGTAACCGCCACGTGCAGCGCCATTCCCGAAAGCCTGCTGGAGAGCGACCTGTTCGGGCACGTCAAAGGCGCGTTCACCGGCGCGACTGAAAAGCGCGTCGGGCGCTTTGAAATGGCCGAAGGCGGAACGCTCTTTCTGGATGAAATCGGCGATATGACCCCCGGCACACAGGTGAAACTGCTGCGCGTCCTCCAACACGGCGAATTTGAACGCGTCGGCAGCTCCCAGACCCAGAAGGCGAACGTTCGAATCATCGCCGCCACGAACCGCGACCTCGAGCAGGCCATTCAGGAGGGGAAATTCCGCGAGGATCTCTTCTACCGGCTGAACGTCGTGTCGATCACCCTGCCTCCGCTGAGGCAGCACCCGGAGGACGTTCGCCTCTTGGCCGAGCGCCTCACCGAGCGCATCAGCCTGCGGCGCGGGCTGCCCCGCCGCTCGCTCAGCCCCGCCTTGCTCGAGCGGATGGAGCGCCATGACTGGCCGGGCAACGTGCGCGAGCTGGAAAACGCGCTCGAATACGCGCTCGTCATGGGCGAGTCGGACCCGCTTGAACCGGGCGACCTGCCGGGCTACCTGCTGCGACCCTCGGAAGAACCTGTCCTTCCCTCCGGCCAAGCGCCTTCCTCGCTCGACCTCGAAGCCAATGAACGGCAGCTGATTCTCCAGGCGCTCGAACAGGCCGAGGGCAATCAGACCCTCGCGGCCAAACTGCTCGGCATCACCCGCCGCGCACTCGGCTACCGCCGCGCCCGGTACGGAATTTGAACGGCAGAGGAATTATAGGGTCTAGGGTTTTGGGTCTAGAGCGGTTCTCGAAATAATTGTCCAAATGAAGCACGAAAGGCGGCGATAGACCTCTCTCCCCCTTACGAAGGGGGAGCTAGAGGGGGTTGCTTCTAGAGGCTTAAGCCGTGCCGCTGGAGAAAAAAAATACCCCACCCCGCCTCCCCTTATAAAGGGGAGGAGAGGAAAACGGACAAGACTTTCGAGAGATACTATAGAAGGAAGAGGATCTCAAGTCCCCTCTCCACCTGGGAGAGGGTTAGGGTGAGGGAAATTTTTTCAACGAACTCCCTCGGCGCTGCGATACTTCTGGACCAACCAGCGGCCAACGATAACCGCGGCAAACAACGCCGCGCCGAGAAACAATTGCGAAGTCTTCTGCTTGGCCGCCGAGCTGCCGAACAGGGCATAGGCAACCGTGTAGGGGAGATAGCCCAGGAACGTCGCCGGAAGAAACTCCCGGTAACGCATTTTCGATGCGCCGCTGACCAAGTTCACCACGGTGGCGTTCCCCACCGGAATCAACCGAATATAGAACACCCAGCGGAATCCGTTCTCGCCGAAGCGGTCGTACCAAACCCGCAACCGGTCCGGCAGCCGCCGCCGGATCGGTCCCCGCAGAATCCAGCGCGCGGTGAAAAAGTTCACCGTGGCCCCCACCAAGGTTGCCAAGTGCCCGATCCCGCTGCCCAGCAACGCGCCGTAGAGCACCCCCGAGAACGCGCTGACCCACGTACGGGGCACGCCGCAAGCGTTGACCAGGCTCAACACGCCCACCAAGATGAGGAATCCTTCGAGACCCAGCGTATGAGACCGATCGCGCCATTGCGCAACGTCCAACAGTTCCCCCCGCACGTAGGGCAGCTGGAGAATGTACGCCGCAACGGCGAAGAAGATCGTTACGAGAACAATCCGCAGAATGTCGATGGTCAGCTTCGAGCGTTTTTTTGATTTCATCTTGTGAGTCAGTGCGAATGAGGGTCCTGGTACTCTATCCGAATCGCCCGGGCCTGTCACGCGGAATCCCTCGAGCGCCGGGCGCACAAACGATCAACCGGCATCGGAAGATTCCTTGACGCGGTAATCCAGCTTTCGCTTTTGCATCCAGCGAACGCCGAGCAGATCCTGCCACGTTTTGGCCAGCCGGCCGAGATTGCTGTATTTCGAGGTTCCATGCAGGCGGGGACGATGATTGACCTCGACCTGGCCGACCGAACAGCCCTGCATCTCCAGCAGGATCGGCAGAAAGCGATGCATGCCATCGAAGAAATACAACTGCTGGAGTGGCTCGCGGTGAAAGCCTTTCAGAGAGCAACCGGTATCGACGATGGTGTCCCGCGTCACCCGGCGGCGCGCCCAGTTGGCGAATTTCGAGCCCCAGCGCTTGGACAGTGTATCCCGCCGCTTGCGGCGAATGCCGCAAACCACTTCATACTCGTCCAACAATTGGACAATCTTGGGAATGTCCGCCGGATCGACTTGGCCGTCGCCGTCGAGCATGACAAGAATACGCCCTTTCGCCTGGAGAAAACCACAGGCCAGGGCCGCCGACTGCCCCGCGTTGCGCTCGAAGCTGATCACCCACAGCGCCGGGCACTCCGCTTTCAACCGCAGCAAAATCGCCTCGGTTTGATCCGCGCTGCCGTCATTAATGAAGAGAATCTCCACCTGCTGCGGGTCCTGGCCCACCACGGCGACAATTTCCCGCAGCAACGGCTCGACGTTCGCTTCTTCATTGTAGACCGGGACAACAACAGACAACTGCGGCATCAGCTTGAGACGCTCCTTTTTCTTCACGAACGCGCGCGTGAGGATAGTCTATCAACCGTGATCAACAAAAACCGCCGTTCGCCTTGAAAAACAGGCTGTGACTCCCGAATGGTAGCGCGTTGTTCAAGGCGTGACAAGAACTCAGCCGCCGAGTCCTTATCCCGCAGGAGAAGATAATAGGGGCCTTCCGGAAGCGAACGGTCAAGAAACGCTTCCATGTTCGGCGAATAGCGGTAGGGCCGCTCGAGATAGAAGTCGATATAGGTCTTGTCGATATCAATCAGGTCAACCGAGGTTCCGGCGGGAACGCGCTGGTGGATCTGTTGGCAGAGCTGTTTCGGCGACTTTCGCGCATTGCGGTCCGGCACATAGGCGGTCATGTGAAAGCCCTTGGCGGCCAGGAGCGCGGCAGCGAGGACCGCAACGGCGAACCTCCAGTTGCGGCGTTTCTGGAAGACAAGGGAAAAGGCCCCGCTCAAGCTCCAAAGCACCGCCCAAACGACGCCCAAGGCGGTCAAGTCGGGATTCATCTTGCGCTGGGCGATCCCGAGCGCCGGGCCACAGATCACCACCCCGACGGCGAATCCCGCCAGCAGAATGCGCCCCAGGCGTCCCTTGTCTTCGGATTGAATCTGGTCAAGAAACCGCTCGAATGCGAAGCCGCCCAGCAGCGCGATCGCGGGATAGACCGGCAGCAGGTACCGGCTCTCCTTGCCCGCCACCAGCGAGAAAAGCACCAGCGCCGAGCCGATCCAGCAGCCTGAAAACCACAGGACGCGCTTCAGTTTGTCTTCCGCGCCGAAGCCTCGCAACCAGGGTAAAAACACAACCGCGGGCAGCGCCCCGCCCAGCAGACTGATGGGATAAAAATAAAAAGGCGCCTGATTCGTCTTGCTGGCTTCCACGACCCGCCCGAGCGCTTCATTCTGGAACGTGCTCCAGAACGTTTCCCAGCCGACCGAAAGGATCACCGGCCCCAACCACAGCCCCACGCCCGCCAGGGCGATGCACCAGCCCAGCAGGTGGTGGGCAATCCGGACGGTTTTCCATCCCTGGATCGTCTGATAGGTCAGCCAGGTGCCGAGAAAAAACAGAAGAGCCGGCGGGCCTTTGGATAAAAACGCCAGGGTCAGAAAACCATAGGCGGCCAGCGTCCAGCCTCGTCCCGAACGCCCCTGCCGCCGCTGCTCCATCCCGTCGAACAGGCACAACAGGCTCAAGCCCACCCAGAGTGTGAGATTCATGTCGATTTCAGCGCGCGTGCCCTTTTCAAAAACGAGCGGGAGGAGAAGAAGCAAAACAGCGGCGTAGAAGCCACCTCGCGGACGGCCCCACCGCCGGGCCCAGAACCGAAGGGCCAGAGCCAGACCCAATACCGAGAGAACCGAAGGCAGCCGCGCGCTGGCTTCGGTAACCCGCCCCCAAGGCAGCGAGAACGCCGCAATTGCCCAATTCATCAGCGGCGGCTTGGCCAGGTAGAGCGTGCCTCGATAATGGGGCACCATCCACTGGTGGTTCTCCATCATCGTGCGAGCCACGACCGCCCGGAGCGCCTCGATACTATAATCAATATGGGCCGCGCCCAGCCCCCAGACATAGATCCCCGCCCAGAGAGCGATGATGACACCAATCTCCAAACGCGCCACTCGCTTCAAAACGCTGCTTCTTTCGCTTTTCATTGGCCGGAATTGTATCAAACCAAAGCCGATCGTGCATCAGTCATTCTCTCAATGCTTCCGGCCGGCTCAGAAACTTCTTTGAGGAACCCGGAAAAAACATTATATTTGCGGCAAGATCTCATGGAAATGAAATCCTTCATCTCAGAGCCCTGGAAACGGCTTGTCGCTTTCGAGCGGTCCAAAGGGAGGCTGTTCTGGCTTCTGGTGGTGATCGCCGCGACGCTGGGAGTCGCCGCTTACGATTCCCGGCTGTCTTCAAATCCCGAGGATTGGAGAATCCGAGGGGATTTAACACGGTTCACCCTGGCGGCCTCCCGGCTCATGCTCTCCGGGCAAAATCCCTACGACGCGGACCTCCTGCAGGGCAACGCCTACCGGTATTTTCCGCTGAACGCGGTGGTCTACGCCCCTTTGACTTGGGTCCCAATTCCCCTGGCCCAGGGATTTTGGGTAGCGGTCAACTTGGTTCTCTTGATCTGGGCGCTTCGGGTTCACCGGGCTCTGGCCGGACTTGCCCGCGCTCATGCGGGGATTTGGATCTTTGCCCTTCTGATTGGCTTTCGATTCATCAAGGATAATTTCCAGCTCGGTCAGTGGAACCTGCCGGTGTACAGCCTGACCGTGCTCGGACTGTGGGTGATCCTCTGCAAAAAGCGGCCCTGGTGCGGCGGATGGATCGTCGCCCTGGCGGCTTCGTTGAAGTTCATGCCGATCGCCTTCGTCGCCTACTTCGCAGTCAAACGGCAGTGGCGGCCCACCGCGGCGATTCTGTTGGGCGTTGTGTTTTGGATTCTCTTGTTCCCGGCTCTTTGTCTTGGTTTCGAGCGGCACAACGCCCTGTTTCACGCCTATTTCGATCAAGGCGTCGGGGACGTGCAGGACATGATGAGCGAGCGGCTGGCTACCGGCCACTCCCTGCTGGTCACAGTCTACGCCTATCTCACGCCGACGTTGAAGCACTCCGCTCACAAGCTCGACATGCAGATCAACCTGCTGAGCCTGGAGCCTCAAACCGCCGAACACGTCGCCCTCGGCGTGTGCATTCTCCTGGTGGTTCTGACTCTCGCCGTCTTTTGGAGAAAAGGCGGGGATACCGCTCCCGGCCGAAGAACGATCCTGGAGCTGGGCATCCTGTTCATGGTCATGCTCCTGATCTCTCCTGAGGCTCGCAAGGCGCAGTTGCTGACTGTTTTCACGCCGGCCTTTGCCCTGGCCGCCGTCTATTGGAGCGCCAAGGCAGGTTCCTTTGAAAAGCGGCTCAGTCTGGGCACGATCGTGTTGGGAGTGGTCTTGATCCTCGTCTCTTCAAGTCTCGGCAAAGACCTTGGAATTCGCCCCTATGCGCTCTCCTACGGTAGTTTGACCCTGCTGCTTCTAACACATTACGGCGCCTTGATGCTCCTGCACCGGCGACAGCCGGACCCGCCGAGTTCTTCGGGCAGAGGAGTCTCTGAGTGAGCGTCGAGCCTTCAGGTTTTCAATCTCGCTTCCCGCGCAGCGTATTCATCGCCCTAGTCCTGTTCGCCGCGGCGTTGTTTCTTGTCGGGTTGGACCGCTGTGCGATGCACCGCAAGTCCGAAGCGCGAACCACCGTCGTGGCGCAGGAGATGATGGCTTCCGGACAATGGGGGATCCCCACGTTGGGCGGGGACCTTCGATTCGAAAAGCCCCCCCTTTACTATTGGCTGATTTGCCTTGCTGCCGCAATGACGGGCGGCGAGGTGGGGGATTTCGCTGCGCGCCTGCCTTCGGCGCTGTCCGGTCTCGGCCTCGTCGTGCTTGTCTTCTTCTGGACAAGAGCGTTCATCAAGAGATCCCAATCGACGACGCAGGCAATCACCTGGGCGCCGCCGCTGGCGGCCCTGATCGTTCTCACGAGTCCGCTGCTGCTTCAAATGGCGCGCCGGGCGGAAATCGACACCGCCCTGGCGCTGTTCACCTCGCTGGCCGGATATTGCTTCTGGCGCATGTTGGCCGCGCAAGAGACCGAAGCCGGACCGGCGGCAGGGAGAGTCTTTGGCTGGCTCGGCTACGGTTTCATCGGTCTGGCGGTGATGGTCAAGGGACCGATCGGACTCCTCGTTCCGCTGGTACCGCTCTGGGTCGTTGGCCTACGGGGCGGTCCCCGACGGTGGCGGTGGGGGCTTCATGGCCTCGGCTGGGCGATCGTGCTGGCGATCTCGCTTCCCTGGCCGATCTATGTGATGAAAGTCATCGGTGCTGAAGGGGGCGGCACGTTCTGGAGTGAAATCGCCATGCGGTTTTCCTCCGAAGGCAAACATGCCGGGCCTTTCTACCACTACTTCGGCACCCTTCTGGGCATGCTGCCCGTACTGGCGCTGACGCTGCCATGGGCCGTCGTTCGCTGGTGGAAGATACAGCGGCAGCCCGCCGAGCGATATCTGTTGTGGACTCTCTTGGCGAATCTGATTCTCTTTAGTGTGTTCTCTTCCAAACGGGATCGCTATCTGCTCCCCCTTCTGCCCGCCGCCGCGATCCTCGTCAGTTGGTGGCTGGTTCGGGAACACTCCATGCCAAAGCGCATAAGCCGGGCGCTTTGGATTGCTCTCGGCTTAGTGGGACTGCTTGCGATTGCGGGGGCTTTTTTGATTCCAGCGTTCTCCCTGGCGCTGTTAACCATCGGGATCGCGCTGGCTGTCGGGACAATCCACCGCCGGATGAACCCACCAGTGCATTTAACCATCACACTGGGCTGGCTGGCGCTGCTTGGCGCGCTCCAATGGGGCTTCAGCATTGAGATCGAGCCCCGATTGGCCTACTGGCACGGCGAGCGGCCGTTCGCCGAGCGGATTCAGCGCCACACTCAACCCGGCGACCGGTGGTTCTTCTCCGGCAAATTCGATCCCGTGCTTCAAGGTTACCTTGGATTCACGCCGAAAAAGATCGATCGACCGGATGAAATCCTAAAGAAAGAAAAGTCCGGGGGCTATCTGCTCGCTTACGATGATTTTCAGACGCTGGAGAAAAATCCGCGATGGGTCAAGGTTTTTAATCTGCCCAACGATAAAAAGCCCCAAGAGGAGTACGCAGTCTTCTCGCTCGCCTCGGCGACTCAAGACCGGCTATCGGCCGCGCTCGCACCCGGTCCGCTTCGGTTGGCGGCCATTCCAAACGCAAATCTCGACCGGTCTTCCCGGTTGACCCTTGCGCAACGCCTTGAGCAAAGGGACGAGGCAACTCCGCTGGACGGCATTCTTGTGCCGGACGGGATCTTCCACGATCTTCGCTTATCTCGCCCGGACAGGCTTTGGCGGGAATTCGAAAAGCCCTACCAGGCACTGCTCCAGCGCGGAATTCCCTTCTACACCCCCACGGGCAATTGGAGCGGGAGCGCTTCGAAAGTCCTGCTCGGCTATCCCCCGCTTCGAATGCAGGGACAACGCTATCGCAAACACAGCTTGCGAGAAGGCTTTTGCGATCTTTTCGTTTTGGACGTCGCCGATCTCGTCAATAATCCTCAGGACGCAAATCCCCCGAAGCAGTGGCCGTGGCTGAAAGACGCCCTTGCCCAAAGCCGCGCTCGATGGAAGGTCGTGCTTCTCCACCGCCTTTCAGAACTGCAGAAAGCGACAGGAGAAGAATATGTCTCACTTCGAACTCGAATTGAGGGGCTCTGTGAGCGTTATGGTGTACAAATCGTGATCTCCGCAGATGAATCCGGTTACAGGCGGCTCGAATCCAGTTCAAAAAAAGCGGGCATAACGAGTTTTAGGGTGGGCGACAGCGAGGAAGAGGCGACCGTCTTTCTGGAGCTCGACCGGACTGAAGCGCGTTACCATGTTACCGACCGAACCGGGAAAACCATCGACCAAGGCGTGATCCCACTTAGAGCAGCTCTTGAATAAATTGTCCAAATAGAAAACAAGGAGTGGCGATCAATCTCTCTCCCCCTTACGAAGGTCGCAGACGCGCCGAGGCGGGGGGAGCGGGAGGGGGTTGTTTTTGAATGCCAGAGGTAATACTGCTGGTGAAAAAATTACCCCACCCCGCCTCCCCTTATAAAGGGGAGGAGAGGGAAAACAGACAAATCTTTCGAGAGACGCGCTATTCCTCATCGACCGGCTCGCGCAACGGCTCACCCCGGCAGAGAAGACCGGTGAGACTCAACGCGATGAGACTGGCCAGCAGGGTATCGGTGCGGCAGGCTGCTTCGATTCTCTCGCCCGCCTCGGACAACTTGCCTGCCGCCAGCCAACTGAGCGCCTCGTAGTATTGAAACAGGGCCAGGTAGTAAGGCATGGCGGTGTGGGGCTCGCCTTGCTCGTAGTACTTCACCGACGCCGGATAATCCCCCTCAACAAAACAGCATTGGCCAAGGAGGAAAAAGAAGTAGGGGTCCTTCGGCTCTTTGCCCGGCTTGGCGGCGTTGAGGCGTTTTTCCAGCATCGTGCGAGCCAGAGCGCCACGGCGCGCGCGCGCACTGGCCTCAGCGAACAGGTCAACAAAGTTCTGATCCTTCTGCTTCTTGTCCGCCATCGGCTGGAGCGCTTCATAGGCTGCTTCCGCCTTGCCTTTGCGAAGCGCCTTCCGGGCGAACGCCATGCGCGCTCGGGGGGACGCGGAGGCGTCCAGCTCCATCGTCTCGCCTTTTGTTGCCCGCGCCTTCAACGAGTCCAGATGTAGTTTCCACACAGGCAGCATCTGCTGAATCCAAACCGCGCGCACCAGGTCCGGCCGGTGCCAGAGCTTCTCTTCGGCCAGCTCCCGGCGAAAGTCTTCCACCCGATTCTGCCCGAGATGACACAGCGCCAGGAAGTTCTTCGCGATCACGTTCTGCCGGTCCTGCTTCAGCACCTGCTCAAAGGCCTTTTGGGCCAAGGCATAGTCCTGCTTCCAATACAGCACCTCGCCGCGGAGCAGCTGGCAAGCCGAATGGTTTTCATCTTTCTTCTCGGCTCGCTTGATCAAAGCCAACGCGGCGTCCCGGTTGCCGCTCTCCAGTTCGATCCGGGCCTGGGCCAGCAGCGGTCGAACGTCCTGGGGATTCTTTCGCGCCGCTTCTTCGAGAAGCCGCCGCGCTTCGGCGGTGTCTCGACCTGCGCGGTGCGCCCGGTCGGCCCTTCGGCACAACTGCGCTGAATCAAATCGGTCTTTCCAACTCGCTCGGTTCATTCTGCTGCCTGTTCGATTCCCGATAGGGTAACTCCCCTACTTGTTTCACCGGGACTTTACCAAGTCTCGCAGGATTTGCAAATTGACGCGATCTTCTTCCATCTCGGGTCCCTTGGGCGTCTCGAGCACCTTGGGGACTTTCTTGAAACGCCGGTCGTTCAGGATCAACCGGAAAGGTTCCAGCCCGAGTTGCCCCTTGCCGATATGTTCGTGGCGGTCGACCCGGCTGTCCAGCGGTTTCTTCGAGTCGTTCAGATGAAAAACCCGCAACCGCTCCAGCCCAAGAACGCGGTCGAACTCGCGCATCACCTTGCGATAACCGGCGGCGGAGCGAATATCGTACCCGGCGGCCAGGGCGTGACAGGTGTCGAAACAGACGCCGAGCCGCTCGGGCTGCTCGACCTGATCGATGATCTCGGCCAGGTGCTCGAACCGGTGGCCGAGGTTCGTTCCCTGCCCGGCGGTTGTTTCAAGCAGCACGATGAGATTGAATCCTGCCGTCTGTCGGTGCAAGCGGTCAAGACTGCGGGCGATCTTCCGAAGTCCCTTTGACTCGCCCGAACTCAAATGACTTCCCGGATGCATAACGAGGTAAGCCAGTCCAAGACGCTCCGCCCGGCGCATTTCATCGAGAAACGCCTTCATCGACTTGCGATGTTTTTCCGCGTCGGGAGAGGCGAGATTGATCAGGTAGCTGTCGTGGGCAAAGACTGGACCGATGCCGCTCTCGGCCCAAGCGCGGCGAAATGCCTCGACCGCATCGTTTGTCAGCGGTTTGCTCTTCCACTGGTTGCTGTTCTTGGTGAAAATCTGAATCGTGCGGCAGCCGAGCGATTGCCCCCGCTCGATGGCCCGATCGAGCCCTCCCGCGATCGACATGTGCGCTCCCAGCAACGGTCCGCCTCGCTTGCCCACCATTCTGCTTACCGGTCGACTGCATTTGAATGATTGAATTTTTCGTTCCCAGTTTATCAGAGATTGAAAGAATCTTCCATTGCGACTGCTTTGAGGGCCAAAAGGCCGGGATTCATATTAGCGCACAGGGGCCCGCGCATAATATCCAACGATGTTATGATAATCTCCCACTTGGTGGTGAATTATCATAAACTCTGCTGGGATCACTCCCAAAATTTAAAAGTCATAACTCTTAGAATTCTCGAAGGTTTTGAGAATTCTTTTTTCGTTCTCATCCATGGCGCGTGCCAGACTGGAAAAAGCACCTTGGCCCAATGGATGGCATCGGGGCCGCACCGGTCTCAGTGATGTAAGTCCATTTGTATGCCTCGATATTGTCATTGACTCGTCCACGTCTTGTGCAGTGTTGATGGCAAAATCAACGATCACGGGATAATGATCGGAGCCGACGTCCGGCCCGATCTCTCTTTTCAAAACAACTATATCGGGTGAATGCAAACAGTGATCGATAGGAATCCAGAAGAGAGGATTGTCATTGGGCCACGTCGGCTGGATTCCATAACCGCGGCAGCTGTCAATGAGTCCCGTGCGTCTCAAGAATCTTTTGAAGTAATGATTCCAGGGCGTCATATTGAGATCGCCCAGAAACAAAAGAGGTTGAGACGAAGGGATGAAGTCGGCGAGCTTTTCCAGTTGCTCGTTCCGCCGCCGGGTATGCCGAGCGCTGTAGGGCGGCACCGTGTGGGTTGCCATGATCCCAAGCCTGCCTGACCCGGTATCCACTGTGGCGACAATGGAAGGAACGTGAGCCTCACCGGCGTACACGATCTCGCTGTCAGCAAGCGGGAGCTTGCTAAACAAGCCAATCCCGAAGTTGTCCTCTCTTGGCTCCATGAATGAATGGGGATGCAAATCCGAAATCGATCTTAAATCGAGAACCCATTGAGAACTGATCTCCTCCAATACCAGAATATCAGGATCGACCTCCTGAATCACCTGTTTCACGCGCCCGGGGTCGCCAAAGTGTGTATTCACATTGAGGAGCATCGCCCGTAGCGTCAATGCTTCGGGCGCTGCCGCCTGCCCCCCGAAATACAGGGGAAGAACGACACCCAGGTTGATGCAGGCAAAGGCGAAGAAGACGCTTGCCGTTCTGCGGTGGCGTGTCGCCAGTAAGAGTAGGGCGAGGATGCTCAGGCCGATTAGATACTGAACCCGGAAATGGGAGAAAAGGTCCAGAAACCAGGAGAACCTTCCCAAGAAACCGAACAGCGTTGCAGCACAAGCAACGACGCCGGCGGCCACAAGCAGATGCCATGGACGAATGCTCAGACGGAGCATGCCCGGTGTTTTTTCATTCATACCTTGAGTCAATATTTGCCCTCAGCCACGCCGCATCGCGGTGTTGCCTACATGCGATTATTGGGCCACGTCACGAACCGCGTCAAAGAACGCCGCCAGTTTACTTTCATCCAGTCGATCGTGAGTACGAACCCCGCTGCACACGTCCACGCTGAAGGGTTGAACCGTATCGATGGCCTCCGCGACGTTCTCCGGCCGCAGCCCGCCCGCCAGATAGATCGGCGCCCGTACCGACTCGCGAATACGGCGACTGAGGTTCCAGTCATGCCGCCGGCCCGTTCCTCCCAGCTGTTTAACCGCCGACTGCGGATTGCCCGAGTCCAGCAGGATCGCATCGACCGCAGGTGCGACCTCCATCGCCTCGGCCAGGGAATCTTCGCCGCGCACGTGGATCACCTGAACCAGGGACACGCCGGGCAGGCTTTGTCTCAGTTCGCCGTATGTTCCCTCAACCAGGCGATCGCAGAGTTGCAGCGTGTTGACGCACAACCGCTTTTGCTGCTCGATGATGGCTGAGGCGGACTGAAGGCTCGTGAGCAAAAACGACGCCACGCCCGGAGGGATCGTGGCCGCAATCCGCGCAATCCGCTCTTCAGAGATCACGCCCGGACCGCTCGGCATCGCGGAAACGAGCCCCACCGCCGAAGCGCCGGAACGCACCGCCAGTTCCGCCTCGGCGACACTGCGAATGCAGCAGATCTTCACGCGCGTGTTCTGCATTGAAATATCCATCCAGTATAACGCTATCGAGCTCAGCAGCGTCAGTTTGCTGAAGTGAGTGCTTCGGTTATAAAAACCTTCAAATCCTCCGAACGAATCTCTATTGAAATTGGGTCCGGAGCATGTCCCCACTGGAGCGAATGCCATTACTGGGATCATACAGGCGTTCGTTCAGCCAGGGCGAGGAAATCGTCGGTCCTCGCCAGTCCTCATTCTTCCAGTAGAGGTCGAAGGCTGTCATAAAATCGTCGTTAAAGGCAAGATCGTAGTCCCCGTCCGAGCCCGGCATCCAAAGAAACCAGTGGTAAGAGCCACGATAGTACTGGGGATAAGGATGCTTTCCAAAAGCAGATCGAGGAATCTCGAAGAGAAAAGGACCGATCTCGACGATCTTTTCTCCTTCTGCCATCACATCGGGAACCTGAGTCAGTAAGTCCAGCTCATGGGGATACTCACTCCAATCGACCAGATACGATTCCAGGGCCGACGCGACGCTGCGCAGCGAGGCTTGATCCCGGCTTCCCTTCATGGGAACCGTCACCCGAATCGCAATGAGATACAAAACCGGGATAAGCACGACGAACAGAACAACGATCACGGCCCATTGCACCCGATTTCTCTGAGACCGATTCATTGGGCAGATCCTTTCAATAGAATCAGAAAGCCGAACGGCAGCCTCGAACCGCGGTGTCAAGCGTTACCTCAAACGCCTGGTTTATAATTCTACTCCTTTTTGTCTTTCGTTCAACACCCCAAGCGCGTTGCGATTCTACTGAGGGCCAAAGGCCCGGATTCATACCAAACTGGAGCTGAGACCGCACGGTCGCTTGTACTTTTAGAAGTCATGCGAGTCCTTCGATTCGTTTACCCAACTTCTCGATGATTGGATTAAGTTCATCCCGATGGGAAATGTTGCGGGCGATTTCAAACATCTCCTTCGCCTCGTCCAATTCACCAAGACTAAGATCGACGTCAACCAGGCAACAATAGGCCACACAGCGCATATTCTCAGTTGTGAAGGGACACTGGATGGCGCTACGAAAATTCTTCCTTGCACTTTGTAAATCATTATCAGCCGTGTTCACCACCGCAGTCAAGAAATAATAATAGCTCTTGGCGGATGGGCGCAACCACTCCGGGTTACGCGTATTTCGCAAAAACCTTCGAATCCACTGCGGCTTTTGGTATCGATAGGCTTGAAAGGCAAGCCCGAGAGAACCTCCCCGAAAGTGTTCGTAAATAAAGCACAAAGCGGCCACTGAAAATAAAGGCGAAATGGATTTCCCTTCATGCCAGAGATACGCCGAAGCGCCAAAACACAGGATCACCAATACAATTCGAACACTCAAAGGGAACATCGATTTGGCTCTCCAAGTTTATGGACATAACAACTCGGCTCGGACGAGGCGCCTTTTGTCTCCGCCCAAGGTCTACTGTTTAATCGTCTTTGCCGGTCGTGTCCTTGATTTTGTGGTGATTTCGAAAACCACCTCATCCACCGGTTTCCCTTTCTCGACGTCCAACTGAACGATTTCTCCCGCGCATACCAGCTGCCACTTAGGTCGTGTGTCTTGCCCGGGCACTTGGGGGGGCGGAGAGACTCGAAACTGAAACCGCCCGTCATGACCGAGCAGCGTGCTTTTTTGAAACCACAAGCCTCTTGAATTGGGAAGCCGAAGGCAAACCATGATTGCCGCGAAATCCGGGGATTCCTTTCCTACTATTTCGATCCTCCCTTGGACAATTTGTCCCTTTTCCATTTGAACATTGAAAGGAGGCGAGTCGGGCGCGACTTGAAAAACGAATGCGGGCGCGTAGCCGGCACGCTCGAATTGCAGGTCGTACCTCACTTTGCCATAAAACTCGATCTCGAACCATCCGCGTTCATCGGTGCGAAACTCGCGCGGCAATCCGGTAACAAACACGACCTGCCACTTCCCATCACGCCACTGTTCAATTCCACTAATGCTACAAATGACGCCCAACAGCGGTTTCCCGAATTCATCGACAACAATGCCCGATATCTTCGGAGGTTTGCCCGGCTCAGCACCAAGACTTGGAATGGCGAATAAAAGGAGAGTCAGGATCACCGCAGTGTGAGTTCGACGAAACATGTTCCTCTCTCCCTTCCCTCGCGCCACCCAATGTCAAGGATGACGCGACATCAATCGAGTTGTCAAGCGATTCCATCTCGGGCCTCTCCCCCCGTTTGACTCCCTTGCCTCGGAGGGAGTAAACTCCCGGCGTGATGATTGAACTCTACGTTGTGCGGCATGGAGAAACCGCTTGGAACGCCGAGGGGCGCATCCAGGGGCACTTGGACTCGGATCTGACGCCCGAGGGCCGGCGGCAGGCCGAGGCCGCGGCGCGCCTGCTCAAGGACCGCAGCATTCGCTTCTTGTATTGCAGCAACCTGGGCCGGGCGATGAAAACCGCCGCGGTGCTGTCCTGGCACCTGAAAATCGACATGATCCCCCGGCGCGACCTGCGCGAGTGCAGCTGGGGGCGGTGGCAAAAGCGGACCTGGGACGACCTGCGCCGGGACTACGCCGAACAGATGCGGCAGCGGCAGGAGCATCTGTATGAATTTCGCCCTCCTGAGGGCGAATCTTACCACGACGCGGAAAAGCGCGTTTCCTCCTTTGTCCGGGAGATTCAACAGCGGCATCCGGGCCAGACCATCGCGGTCGTCGGGCACAACATGGTCAACCGCGTGATGATGAAACAATTGCTCGACTTGAGTTTCGAGCGGTCCTGCACCCTGCGCCAACACCACACCGAGGTGTACCGGCTCCGGCTGAACGGCAGAGAAAAAACCTACGAGCTGCTGAAGGCCGAAAAAGAGGTCCCCCAGCCCGAGGATCGTTTATGAACTTCGACCTTCCTTTCGGCGATTCCGGGCAGGGCCCTTGGGGGATCGCCTGGCGGTGATCGGTTTGATTGACACTTCAAGACCCATTTGTTACCCTTAAGAAGGGAATAGGGTTCTCACACGCGGAGGATTCCTAACTCCTTTAAAATCAGAGGATCGCCTCCGGGTTGGTTTTTAGGTTCGTCGTTTGGGGAGGAGAGCATGGGCACTGCACCCAAGAAAAAAGTAATCTTTGTGGCTGTTTTGATCGTTATCCTGCTTTTCGTCTTTGCCGGGGTCTGGAGTTGGCTGCAAAGCCGGAAAACGCAGGCCTTGATCGAGGAAGGAACGGCAGCCTTAAATTCCCGGGACTGGAACACGGCCGCGCAGAAACTGGCCCTGGCCCTCGAACGCGCTCCGCATAATCCGGACGTCGTGTATGGCCTCGTGAAAGCCAATCTCGAGTTGGCGGTGGTTGATTACCACCGCGGGCAGTTGAACTATAAAAGCCGCCTGAGACAGGTGGAAAACCAGCTCGACTCCCTGTCCCAACTCGCTCCGGACCGGGTGGAGGCGTACACGGCCAAGGGCGGCGTTTACTTTTATTTGGGTCGCCCGGAACAGGCTCGCAACGCCTTTGAGCAAGCGTTGCGGCGCAATGCCAAGGATTTCCAAGCCAATCTCGGCCTGGGCAAGGCGCTTTACGAGATTTCTCGAAAGGAACCCGCCCGCGCGGCAGAAGCGATTCAGTCGCTGCAGAAAGCCGTGCAGATCCGCCAGAATGCCCAGGAGGCCCACCGGCTGTTGGCCGAGCTGTACCTCGAACAGGGTAAACTGAATGAGGCAATCTCCGAAGCCGAAGCACTTCAGAAAGTGACCAACCTGAGCGGGGAGTCGCTCAAATCGCTCGGCAAGGTCCGTTTTTATCAAGGGCAGTACGAAGCGGCGAAAACAGCGCTGGATCAAGCCAAGGACAAGATCAAAGGAGCGGTCAACGAGCGGGAACACGTTGAAAATCGCTATTTGCTGGGAACAACCTATTTCTTCCTGGGCAACTACGAGGAAGCCCGCGCGCATTTGAAACAGGCCCGCACAAGTTCCAAGGAGGAGGTCTACCCCCTCCTTGCCTGGTCCCACCTGATGACCTTCCTGGGATACAATGAGGAGGCGCAAGAAGGCCGGGACGCTCGGTTCAAGCAAGCGGTCGGGGTTTTGGAAAACGCCGTAAAGCGAGATCCGCGCAATCCGCTGGCCCAATACCTGCTGGCCAATGCCTATCTGCGGCAGGAGCGCTTCCCGGACGCGCGGGACGTTCTCCAGCGATTGGTAAGCGCTCAGCCGACAAACCGGGTCGCACGATTCGATCTGGCCAATCTGTACCACCAGCTCGGAGACGACGTCCAGGCGATCCGTCACTATCAAGAGATTATCAAGCAGGCGCCCGATTTCGCCCGGGCTCACTACAATCTGGGCACCATTTTTCTGAGCCGCGCGGGCTATAGCGAAGCGGTCAAGTACCTGGAAGAAGCCGATCCAAACCTGCTTGAGGCACACCTGAATCTGGCCCAAGCCTATCTCGGGCTGAACAACTTCGCCCGGGCCAAGCAGGAATATGAGAAAGCCCTCGAGCTGAGTTCCGATGACGTTCAGGCGCTCAACGGCCTCGGCATGATCTATCTGCGGGAGGGGGACGCGGCGCAGGCCGAAGAGCTGTTCAAAAAAGCCATTCGAAAAGCGCCCGACTCGGATGCCGGACACGCCCTGCTGGCTCAGATGTATCTCCAACAGGGCAACCTCACGGGAGCGATTCGAGAACTGGAAACCTGCGTTGAACTCAATGCCCAAAATTACGCCGCCCAGATCCGGCTTGGCAACGCCTACATCGAGACCGGCCAGAAGCGCTATTCCCAGAAGGCCATTGAACTCTTCGAGAATCTCAAGGAGAATCCCAGCCGGAGTATCGTGCGGGAGGCGCTGTCCGGTATGGCTTTGGTCTATCTGGCCGAGGGGCGGTTTGATGAGGCGAAGGTGCAGTTTAACGAGATTCTCAACCTGCCGAATCTCTCCGCTGCGGAACAAGCCCGAATCTACGTCAACATCGGAAACGCCTATTTGAAACAAGACAAACCGGACCTGGCTCGCGAACATTACGAAAAAGCGCTGGCCCAGGACGGCACCCTGGCCGAAGCGCACTATAATCTCGGGCGCTTGTACCAGATGAAAGGCCTCTATGCCGACGCCCGCCGAAAGTACATGATGGCTTATAGCTCCGATCCCCAGATGGCTCCCGCGTATTACAACCTGGGCGTTCTTTACGAAAGACGCAACGACTCTGAGAACGCCGAAAAACAGTACCAGGAAGCTTTGGCAAACGATCCGACGCTGGCCGAAGGGTATCTCAACCTGGCCAATCTGTATCAACGTCAGGACAAGAATGAAAAGGCTTTGGAACTGCTGCAACAGGCAAAGCAGTTGAATCCCGGTTCCGCGCTGGTTCGGGACGCGCTCAGCGGCCTGTACTATCACCAGAACGAGTTCGATTTGGCCAAGGCCGAGCTCAACTATCCCAATCCGACGGCACAAGCCCTCTTGATGCGGGGCTTGTTGCATTACCGGGAGGGCAAATACGACGAGGCGGTGACCCAGTTCCAAAAGGCTCGCTCGATGGAGGGCGCGCACCCCCGGCTGGCAACTCTCACAAACCTGGCCGCAGCCTTGATTCAGATCGGCAACTTCCCCCAGGCCGAGCGCCAGCTGAACGAAGCGCTTGAGTTGCAGAAAGACTCGATCGAAGTATTGAATAACCTCGGGGCGCTCTACATTCGAACCGGTCGCTACGATGAGACCGAAGAGAAGTTGAATCGCTCGCTGGCTTTGAAAAGCTCCCAACCGGACATCACCGCAGCATTAGAGAAGATTCAAGCGTTGCGTTAGCGGTTCCGGTTGGGAAAAAAGCCTAACCGGCTGAAAGCTAAGGGGTTATTTCTTGAGCATGAGTGCGCGCAAGGAAGCGGGAACTAAAGACGGATAGGAACTCATTGACAATTGACAACTGCCGGATAATATTAAAATTGCGTCGAATTGAGCCCGAAGCCGGCCGTCTTTAACACGAGCGGCGTATCCCGGAATACGGATTTCGCCGAAAATCGTCCCGGCTGGAGTCGGGCGGAGGTTGAATCATGCGCCAAAACCACCCAGATCAATTGGTCACCCTGCTGGAGCAGGCGGGAAAGATCGACGAGGAGAAAATCCAGAAAGCGATCATCAAGTCGACTGAACTCGGCGCCCCCCTGCCCAAAACCCTGGTGCAGATGGGCTACGTTCAGGAGGAGGACATTCTCGACGTCCTGGGTGAGAACCTGGGGATGAAAACCGTTCGCCTGGGTGACTACAAGATCGACAAACCGGTGTTGGCCCTGCTTCCCAAGGAGATCACGTCAAAATACAAGGTGGTTCCCATTCAGCTGGAAGGCAATCAAGTAACGGTCGCCGTCGGCGATCCTTTTGACGTGCAGTCGATCGACACGATCCGCTTTTTTCTGGAAGACAAAGGGTATCAGGTGGAGACCGTGATCGCGCGGGAAGACGAAGTCGAGGCGGCGATCACGAAGTTCTACACCAGCGCCGACGCTGAGGTGGAAAAGATCCTTCAAGACTTGACCGATAGCATGCACGCCGAGGCCATGGAAAGGGAAATCGAGGAAGGCGACGAGATGGCCAACTTGGGCGAACTCATGGAGAGCATCGCCGACGAGGACTTGGGCGATGACGACGCCCCGATCGTGCGACTGGTCAACCTGATCTTTCACGAGGCGCTGCGCAGCCGGGCCAGTGACATCCACTTCGAACCTTATGAAAAAGTCTTCAAGATCCGCTTCCGCATTGACGGCGTGTTACACGAAGTGCAGTCGCCGCCCAAAAAACTCCAACAGTCGATTCTCTCCCGCGTCAAGATTATGTCCGGCATGGACTTGGCTGAAAAGCGAGTCCCCCAGGACGGCCGCATTCAAATACGGTTGCAGGGTAAGGACATCGATTTTCGTGTTTCCGCTCTGCCCGGACTGTTCGGCGAAAGCATTGTCCTGCGTCTGCTGGACAAAAGTGGCGTCCTGCTTGGATTGGAGCAGATCGGCTTTCTCCAGGAAAATATCGATATTTTCAAGAGAATGATCCGAAAACCTAATGGCATCATTCTCATCACCGGACCGACCGGATCGGGCAAAACAACAACCCTTTACAGCGCGCTGAACACCATCAACAACGTGGACACCAAGATCATCACCATCGAAAACCCGGTCGAATACCAGCTGGAAGGCATTAATCAGGTCCAGATTCAGGAAGACATCGGTTTGACGTTTTCCGTCGGGCTGCGCTCCATTCTGCGTCAGGCGCCAAACGTGATTCTGGTCGGAGAAATCCGAGACGCGGAAACAGCGGAGATCGCCATCCGAAGCGCTCTGACCGGGCACTTGGTTTTCAGCACGCTTCACACCAACGACGCGCCCGGCGCCACGACGCGGTTGATCGAGATGGGCGTGAAACCGTTTCTCGTCTCTTCGGCCATCCAGGCCGTGATGGCGCAGCGGCTGGTTCGAGTGATTTGCAAGGACTGCAAGGAAGCCTATACGCCGGACCCGGTGATCCTGGAGGATTTTTTGCCGGACCCATCGGAATTCGCCCACGTCAAGTTCTATCGCGGCCGCGGCTGCGAAACCTGCAACTATACGGGGTATCGGGGCCGTACGGCGATTCACGAAATCATGATCATGACTGAAGGCCTTCGGGAAATGGTTTTACAGAAAGAGTCCTCGGAGAATATCCGCGTTCTGGCCAGAAAAGAAGGAATGCGGACCCTGAGAGAAGACGGTTTCCTGAAGGCTCAGCGGGGAGACACGACCCTGCTCGAAGTGGCGCGAATCACCGCTTCTGACACGATTTGAGAACGATGTCGGTTTTCGCGGGGCGGCAACACGTTCGTCCGCGCGACACGGGAAACAGACGGACGGATAGCAACCCGACAGGTGGACGACTGGTTGTTTATATTATGACTCCATGAAAAAAGGTAGGGATTTGAACCGTGGAAATGAATGATCTTCTGAAAATGGTGGTCGACCGGGACGCCTCGGATCTCCACTTATCGGTCGGCCGACCTCCAGTGATCCGCATCGATGGGCGATTGGAGAACTTGGGGGCCGAACCGCTGACGCCGGAAGACACGGTCCGGCTGATGGAAAGTATCACCCCGGATCGACACCGCGAGGCCATTCAAGAAATGGGCTCCAGCGATTTCGGTTACACGTTTGGCGACCTGGCCCGCTTCCGGGTCAGTGTCTTTCGAACGCACGGCAACGTCGGCGTGGTCTGCCGGCTGATCCCTCACCGGATTCTGGCCTTCGACGATCTGGGACTGCCGGTGACCCATATCAAGGATTTGATGCACAAACCCCGGGGCCTGGTCCTTGTTGTCGGACCGACCGGATCGGGCAAGACCACGACGCTGGCCAGCATGATCGACTACATCAACCGCGAGCGGGACTGCCATATTATCACCATTGAGGACCCCATCGAGTATTGGCACCCCCATAAGCGTTCGATCGTCACCCACCGGGAGCTGCACGTCGATACGCCGAGTTTCGCTCGGGCGCTTCGTCAGGCGTTGCGGCAGGACCCGGACGTCATTCTCGTCGGCGAAATGCGCGACCTGGAAACCATGGAAGCAGCGATCACCGCTGCGGAAACCGGGCACTTGGTCTTCGCCACGCTGCACACCAATAGCGCCGCGCAGACGATTAACCGAATCGTGGATGCCTTCCCGGTCACCCAACAGGAACAAATCCGGATGCAGCTGTCGGTGACGCTCGTCGCCGTGATTTCCCAGCAGCTGCTGCCCCACGCCAGCGGCAAAGGCCGCCTGGCTTCCTATGAGATCATGATCATGACGCCGGCAATCGCGAACCTGATTCGGGAGCGGAAAACCAACCGGATTCTCTCCTCCATTCAGACCGGTCAGAAACTGGGCATGATCACGATGGACGGATTCCTGCTCGGTCTTTACAAACAGGGCAGGATCACCGCGGAAACGTGTATTTACCGATCTCACCATCCGGAGGACGTCCGGCAAAAGATTATGGGATTGACCTAAGCTGACGAACCTCGGCGAGGTCCCGCCAGGGCAGGAGTTGGAACATGTTATTCGGCCGCAAGTCGAAAGAAAAAGAGAAAAAACAAACCCCGCCGGCCGGTGAGGGAAAGGCCCCATCGGCCGTTGCGCCGAAGCCGCCCCAGCCGAAAGCGCCGGGAGAGAGCCAAAAGGTCGTTTCCACGATAAAAGAGGAAGGCGACCGGATTCTCGAGCGCAAGGTGGCGGAATCGGTCGCGACGCAACTGGAAGAGGCTGGCTTGGTAAAGAAAGCCTCCGGGCCCGCCACGAGCGGGGAGGAAGCCGGCCAGACCGTGGAGACCACGGCCGCCGCCAAGGAAGGGTACACGACCGAAGAGGACATGCTGCAGTTGCTCTCGGAGCAAATCGGCATGCCTTATGTTCGGGTCGACGATTATGAGGTCGATCAGGAGCTGGTTTCCAATGTTCCCGGTTCCGTGGCTCGGATGTACCGGGTGTTCCCTTTGGAGAAAAATTCGGATGGGTCCGTTCTCATGGCCATGGTCGATCCGCTCAACGTCCACACGCTGGACGATCTGAGTCTGCTGCTCAACTGCTCGGTGAGCGGCGCAATCGCGAATGAAAGCGACATCATGGACTTGATCGATGAATTCTATGGCGGCACCGACGAGTCCGTGGACGAGATGCTCGAATCGCTGGCCGAGGATGAATTCTCGCTCAGCATTGACGAGGCCAACTTCGACGACCTGGAGCGAATCGCCAATGAAGCCCCCATCATCAAGCTGGTTAACCTGATCCTACTGCAGGCGATCAAGGATCGGGCCAGCGATTTACACGTTGAGCCTTTTCAGAACAGTTTCCGGATCCGCTACCGCGTCGACGGCACTTTGCATGAGACTGTGCCGCCGCCCAAGCATTTGCAGTTGGCCATTATTTCCCGTCTTAAAGTCATGGCGAACATGAACATCGCCGAGCGGCGGCTTCCCCAGGACGGCCGGATCAAGCTGTCGATGTCCGACCGGGAAATCGATTTGCGTGTCTCCTCCCTGCCCACGGTCAACGGCGAATCCATCGTGATGCGTATTTTAGACAAAAACATGATGATGATCGGCCTGGAGCAGATCGGCATGATGCCTCAGGACTTGGAAGTCTTCGAGAAGATCATCCGAAAGCCGCACGGCATTATCCTCGTCACGGGCCCGACCGGTTGCGGCAAAACCACCACGCTCTACGCTTCCCTGCAGAAGATCTACTCGCCAATGCTCAAGATGATTACCACGGAAAACCCGGTCGAGTACCAGCTGGAGGGCGTCATTCAGGTGAATATCCGAGAACGAGTCGGCTTGACGTTCGCCGCCTGTTTGCGTTCCATCCTGCGGCAAGACCCTGACATCATCATGGTCGGCGAGATTCGTGACCTGGAAACGGCATCCATTGCGATCGAGGCCGCGCTGACCGGTCACTTGGTTCTCTCAACCCTGCACACGAACGACGCTCCGGGGGCAATTACCCGTCTGATCGATATGAACGTCGAGCCGTTTCTGATCACTTCAACGATCGAGGGAGTGATCGCCCAACGGCTGGTGCGAACCATCTGCACCGGCTGCCGGGAGACCTACGATCCCCCGGAGGAGCTGCTGATCGATTTGGGAATCACCTCGGACATGACGAAAGGCGTCACCTTTTACCAGGGCAAGGGCTGCGTTGACTGTAACTATACCGGTTATCGAGGCCGGATTGGGATTTTTGAAACCCTGACCATCAGCGAAGGGATCCGGGAATTGATTCTCGATCGTTCGCCCACGTCGGTCATCCGCCGCCAGGCCCGCAAGGAAGGCATGCGGACCATGCGCGAAGACGGCTGGGAAAAGATCGTGCGCGGGATCACCACACTGGAAGAGATTCTGCGCGAGACGCAGTAACGCCTCGGTTGGTTCATGCGAACAGCAGATTCATGAAACCAAGGGATCTCGGGTCCGACTTCGTCGTCGGGCCTTTTCACTTTACATTGCGTACAATCTTCAGGGGGACAATGTTATGCTGAATTGGAATCGCGCTCGACTTTTATTATCCCTTTTGGCCGCTTTGGCAGTGACTGCCGCCCCTTCTGCAATTGCAGAAGAAGCATCGCTTCCCACCGAGCGCCCTGTACCTTCTCTCTTTTCCGTTCAAACACATTCCCTGTACGGCGATGCCCAAACCCACCAACGCGCAGTCGATTGGGCAAAGGAAATGGGGGCGGGACAGATTCGAGATGAATTGTTTTGGCACCTGGTCGAAAAAAAGAAAGGCGTTTACCGAATCCCTCCCAACTGCCTGGAAAACATTCAGACAACGAGGAACGCCGGCGTCGACGTTATCCTGCTGCTGAATTACTCGAATGCCCTTTATGACGACGGCTTGGCTCCCACGTCCCAGGAGGCGCTCGCCGCCTTCGCCGGTTACTGCGCCCACATGGCCAAGGAGTTAAAGGGCCAGGTGGAAACTTTCGAAATCTGGAACGAACCGAACGTCGACGGATTCTGGCGACCGAAGAAAGATCCCAAGGCCTATACGGCGCTGCTGAAGAAAGCCTATCTGGCGATCAAAGCGGCAAATCCCGAAGCGACGGTCCTCGGCTGCTCGCTGGCCGGCCTGGATCATGAATTTTTCGACGTTGTGGCGGCCGAGGGCGGCCTGGCCTCGATGGACGCGATCAGTGTCCATACCTATATCCCCCCGGGCAGCCCGGAGGAGCGCGCCATTTTCAACGAGGTTCGAGCATTTTCAAAGAAGGTCAATGCGCTGGCGGATCGAAGCCTTCCGGTGTGGATCACCGAGATGGGATGGCCGACGCAAAAAGGCGGCGGCGTCAGCGAACTGCGACAGGCGGAGATGGTCGCTCGAACGTACCTGATGGCCTGCGCTTATCCCGAAATCAAAACCCTTTGCTGGTACTGGCTCGGCCCGGACGGTCCGGACGACGAGTGGGCCGAGGATCGCTTTAGCCTCACCCACCCGGACGGCTCGCCCAAACCCGGCCGAATCGCCTATGGAACGGTCTCCCGGCAGCTCGACGGCGCTCGATTCGACCGGTGGCTGATCGACTCGCAGGGCGTGAAACTGATGGTGCTGGAGCATCCCAAGGGAGCGCGAATCGCTCTGTGGGCGGCGGACGACCGCTTGCATCGGATAGACCTGGAAAACGTGACCCGCGTTACAACCTTGGGTGGAGAAAGCACGCCGTTGCCTTATGAGTCGATCCGGGTTGAGTTTGATGGAGAACCCTTGGTCTTCGATCTTCGAGGATCGATTCCCGATTCCTGTATCCAATCCGTGACGGGTGTCCAGCGCGCCTGCCCGGCGCTCGTTTCTCCTGGAGGACAGATTCTGTCGCGCCCGGCCTCGGATCAGATGGAATATCGCCTGACGCCTCGATGGAACGAAAAATTCGTTGAGAGCGCTTCCAAGGAGACCGGCGTCGCTTTCCTGATCGACAAGAGGATGCCCTATGGTCCGGGCCGCGCGGATTTGCTGACCATCGACCGTCGCAACGCTCGAGTCGAGATTCAAGCCTATGCCTTTCTCGTTCGAGAACCGCTGATCGTTCTCTTCGATCCGGAATTTGACGAACAGGACCGCCCCTTTGTCTGCATGCAATTGCTCTCGGCCAGCGGACCGCTTCAAGGCGATCTGACCGCCCGTATCCGGGTGAACGGGCGAGCCTCCGATTTGTTCCCAAACATCATTCCAATGAACGGAGTCGAAAAGCAAGTCAGGCTTCCCGTGACCGGAACCGTGCCGGCGGATCAGGTGATCGACGTCCACGTTGAACTGAAGCTGCCGGATGACACAATCGTCCAGAAAAACGATGTTCTCTCATTCTGGCGGATTCATCGCGCAAAGTCCCCGGTGACGATCGATGGGATCTTGTCCGAGTGGAACATCGATCCAAAAGAAACTCTCTATTTGGGCCGCAAGGACCAATATCAACTGGCCGGCATGAATTGGGACGGCCCCCAGGACGCTTCGGCGCGGGTGGCCATGACCTGGGATTCCCAGTGGCTTTACCTCGCGGCGAAAGTCCTCGATGATGTTTTCAGCGATCCGGAAACCGGCTTCGGCGTTTACAACAACGATGGCTTCGAGCTGTACTTCGACACCGACCCGGGGGGCGATCCCCTCGACACGGCCTACAGCGGCGACGATCATCAATGGGGCGTGTGCGCGTCCCAGGGCCGGGCGGTTGTCTATCGGTACAGCCAGCAAACGGACGAATCACCGAAAGGCCGGGCGGTAATCCGGCCCACGACGGACGGCTACACCCTCGAAGCGAAGATTCCCGCTACCGAGCTGGTGCCCAAGACCGGCGGGGGCAAATTCCCCGGGCGCTTTGAGGCCGGCATGCACTTCGGCTTCACCATTGCGCTGAATGACGACGACACCCCGGACAGCACGCACCCCTTTTTCCAGGACTTGCAGCTTCAGTGGAGCCGGCGGCGCAACGCGTTCATGAATCCTGCGGCATTTGCCGATTTGTTTTTTGTCGAGTAAGATACCCCTTCATCTCGCTTCACCGGTTTCGACCGTTTGGGCGGGCGATGAATTTGAGCCGGGTGAAGGTTTTCTGAACCTTAGCGACCGATAATGACCCAATCGATTAAACTCGAACTTGATCCGGTGATCGTCGGCCAAGGCGTGACGAAGAAGTACGGCGCGTTAGTCGCCGTCGATAGATTGGACTTCGAGGTCCACCGGAGCGAATGCGTCGGCTTTCTCGGCCCCAACGGCGCGGGGAAAACCACGCTGATGTGGATGCTCTTCAGCGCCGTCCACATGACGAGCGGCCGCCTCCAGGTCTTTGGCCTGACGCCAATGAAAGATCGCAAGCAGATCAACGCGCACATCGGCGTCGTGTTCCAGGACAATAACCTTGACCAGGAGCTGAACGTCGTCAACAACCTCCTCATCTACGCCCGGTACTGCGGCCTGGGGCCGCGCGAGGCCCGAGGGCAGATTGATCGCCTGCTCGACTTGCTGGCCCTGACGCCCAAGGCGGAGAGCAAGGTTCGCGAGCTGTCCGGGGGCATGGCGCGGCGGCTGATGATTGCCCGGGCGCTGCTCAGCCGCCCGAAGATGCTGATTCTCGACGAGCCGACCACGGGGCTCGATCCCCAGGTGCGCCACTCGATCTGGGGCGTCTTGCGGCAGCTCAAACGCGAGGGCATGACGATCCTGCTGACTACTCACTACATGGAAGAAGCGCAGCATCTGGCCGACCGTGTGCTGATCATGGACCAGGGTCGCATTCTTCTCACCGGTCAGCCCGCGGAGCTGATCGAAGCGCACCTCGAACGGTACGTGCTTCAGACCTCGGGACTCGGCGAAGTACCTTCACTCGATGGAACCATTCGGCATGAGCGAGTCGGTGACGCCGATTACTTCTATTCGGACAGCGAGGAGCCGCTGTCGCGCCTGTCCAAGCGGCTGCCCATTCGGGACATCATCCTTCGCTTCGCAAACCTGGAAGACGTTTTTCTGAAATTCACGGGAAGGGGGCTGCGGGAATGAGCGCCCCACGCTCCGCCTGTCCGCCGCTGCCGAACCCGGAGTCCAGCGCTCCGCTTCGGACCGATTTGTTCTGGAGCCTGTACGGCGTTTGGGCGCGGCACGTGCGCGTTTACTGCCAAACGTTTCTGGCCAACTCGCTACCCCCGGTGTTCGAGCCCGTGTTCTTCTTCACCGCGCTTGCCTTCGGCTTGGGGAAGTATCTGGATGACTTCGGCGGCATGCCTTACCGGGACTTTATCGCCAGCGGCATCCTCGTTGCCTCGGCGATGTTCACCGGGGTGTATGAAACCACCTTTGGCACGTTCGTGCGCCTCATGTTCCAGCGAACTTACGACTCGATGCTGGGAACGCATCTTCGCGTCAGCGAAATGTTCATCGGTGAAATGCTCTTTACCGCCACCAAGGGAGCGGTGTTCTCCACCACGGTGATGCTCATCACCGCCCCCTTCGGAGTTCACTTGAACGCCTGGTGCCTGCTGGTTCCACTGCTTGGGTTCGCGGTCGGTTATCTTTTTGGAGCGATCGGACTCATCGTGACCAGCTACGTCAAGACGATCAACAACTTCAACTTTTTTCTCACCGGTGTGATCACGCCGATGTTCTTTCTTTCGGGCACCTTTTTCCCGATTACAGGGTTAAATCCGGTCATCGATGTACTCTCGCAGTTGATTCCGTTGACCCATGCTGTGGAAGTTTCCCGGGCGTTGTTCCGGGGCGTTTTCACTTCCGCGACGCTCGGGCATGCAGTGGTTCTCGTTTTCTTTATGGTCGTCTGCCACCTGTTCGCCATTCATCGAATGACCCAACGGGTACTGCGTTAAATCTGGATTTTCTCCAAAGATCCTAGTAAGATAAGTGACCACGGTGAACTGCTTTGCTTCGCGATATCAGACCATAAAGGGGGAAAATGCAATGAAACGATCCCGATGGGGATGGCTTGGATGCCTGGTGTGGCTTTGTGTGATGGCCGTGCCGAAGGGATACGCGGACGACGTCGCCGAGATCAATACCCTGCTCGACCTGATCCAGGAGTCCTATCCGAAGAACGACGTGCAGGCAATTTCTCAAAATTTGAGCGATTTCTTCATCGCAGTCCTGGATCTCCCCCAACAGCCGCAAAAAGCGCTTGTCTTGGACAAATTTAAAATGTTGAAGGCGCTTTCGAAAAACATCGGCGAGATCCAGCATCATGAATTTGTGCAGCGGGATATTTGGGTGCAGGAGCAAACCGCGCTCATTCGAGTCTCCATGCTGGATCAGCGATCCGATGGCAAAACGCGGATGGACAAAGGCGTTCGCGTTGCCGTACGCGAGGGGGAACAGTGGAGAATGCTCCTGGCCTTTCCCCTCTTTTTCGAAGCCAAGACGCTTGTGGTATCTCCCGCTCCGGGAAGTCAAGCGGAAACCATGGGCCTGCGCGCCGGCGACATCATCACGCACTACGCCGGCGAACCGATCGAATACTCGGCGCAACTCATCGCCGCGGTGGATCGAGAGAGCAGCCAACCGCGCGATCGTTCAATCCCCGTCCGTGTCCTTCGCGGAAAGGAAGAGATGGCTTTGACCGCGCGTCCCGGAAAGTTGGGCGTGCGAATCGACACACGGCTGTTTCCAACCGACGGCGCTCGGTTGATCGGCCTGGACGAACCGCATCCACTGAAAGAACCGGTTCGCACAATCCGGGAGGCGAGCCGGGACAAAAACGTCAATCAAGCTCTGGCCGAAGCCTGCCCCGATGGATTCATCACTCTTGCATCCCAAGTGATCGGTCCCTCGAACGCAAGACAGGAGATTGAGCGTATTTTTGAAGAACAATCAAAAATACTTCGCTTCGAGACCATGAAATGCGAGGGGATTCAAGCCCTGGTCAAAGGGAACATTGCCGTGGTCGCGGTGCGCGGCAGCTTCGAAACCCTGCAGGATCAGGTGCAAAAATATGTGAGCCTGCATCTTTATGTCGGTCAAAACAGCCGCTGGTTTTTTGTGGCCGACTTGCCCCTTCTCAACGTGGACATCGGCTCCTGCGATTCCTTTTTTGATTGAATCGAGCGAGTCGCAATACCGTTTTCAAGATCAAAGATGCATAAGAATGGCTGGCAGGGCGTCTCGCGACGAAGGAACCAAAGCCCGCCACCGGCTTGAATTATTGCAGAGATCCCTCTAAAGTAACGTTTGAATCGGCCAAACTCAGAATCAGAAGCCTCAATATGCTTTCTGGAAAGAGTATTCAGATCAGCGGATGACAGTGAAAGTGGCGACGCGAAGGCAGAAAATAATTCACGGTGTTCTAGGGTTCTTAGCCATCCTCGGGGTAGCAGCCGCCATTTTGGCTGTTCCAACCGATCCCATAGACCGGCTGATTTTTATTATAAGGTGGCATCCTATTTATCTTCAAAAAGAATCTTATCTTCAAAAATTAGAAGAATTTATTGGACAACCGGGCGACGATAAAATCTATCGTTATCTTCTTCAAGAAGAAATGAAATACGTGAGAAGCGGTCAAGGGGGGAGTTACGAATGCCAGGCATTCCACGCTTATACTTCAACTATTCTAACCAGCAGGGAGTATGAATTTCGCGCCAACACAGCAGATATCTTTGCTGAGTATTATAGTACACATATCGACCTGCTTAGTACAGTCGAAAAAGAATGTCTCTTGTTGTTGAGCCCATGGAATCAGAACGAGAGTTTATTGAATCTGCTTATTCAAGAATATGCAAAGCGACCGGAAATGCAATTCGCCTTTTATGCAACGATATGTCACGCTAAACATCCACAGGCAAAAGACTTTTTGCTAAAGAATATCGAGAATATTAATGAA
>Ga0272444_10000715_pt1 | contig 34189 bp, 24 predicted proteins | sample SSMForm13_FD_201033 | JGI IMG/M metagenome (GOLD analysis project Ga0272444, IMG submission 201033) | Marine sediment archaeal communities from Little Sippewissett salt marsh, Falmouth, MA, United States - SSM-Form-13 | ecosystem: Environmental > Aquatic > Marine > Wetlands > Sediment ...
TGGCGCTTCACCACGATGAGCATCACCCAGCCGCTGGAACGAATCCGCGACGGGTTGTGGGGCAAAGGCCCGTTCGCCTACCTCGCCGACGAATTGCCGCCGCAGATTCACGAAATTCACCATTTCTCCACCGAGTTGGATCACGACGGCAACGAGTGGATCATGGCCGCCTCGACGCTGGACAACCTGCTCGATCTCATCGACCGCATCGGCGGCGAAGCCATGGGCGTACCCCTGAGCATGTTCGCCACCTTCGAATACGTCGACTACCTGGTCAGCGGCACCTACACCACGCCGCTGTTTTTGGATACCGACAAGCGCACCTGGAACGTCGACTGGATTCACGGCGACGCCGAATACGGCTACGAGCAGGTACCGTTCTACATCGCCGTGCCCAAGCCTTGCGAGGAAAACGGCTACGCGCAGCCGCCGTACCCGGTCTCGTTCTTCCTGCACGCCAACATCCGCAACCGCTTGGACATCATCGCCATCGCCAACTCGCTGGCCGCGCAGGGCATTGCGACGATTTCGATCGACGCCGCCGAACACGGACCGGAAACTTACCTTTCGGCGGTTCACGATTTGCTGGTCGGCATCACCTCGCCGCCGCCCGACGGACTGCTGAGCATCGGCGTCGAAGCGATCTGCAAGCTGATCATCAAGCTCTTCTACCCGAGTTGGGACGTTTCCGATCTCTCGCCGGAAGAGCTGGTTGATTTGATCTTCGATGAAACCTGGCTCGGCGCCGCGATGCACGGCCGCAGCTACGACTACAACAACGACAACTTCCTGGAAAGCGGCATGTCGTTCTTCTCGGCCAACATCTTCCGCTCGCGCGACATCACGCGGCAGACGCAGGTCGACCTGTACAACTTCACGCGGATCGTCAAGTACCTCGGCACCGACTTCGACGGCGACGGCAAAATCGGCCTTTACGAAGGCGACTTCAACCTCGACGGCGTGCTTGACGTCGGCGGACCGGACAACCCGATCTACTTCGTCGGCATGAGCCTCGGTTCGATTATGGGCAGCGGCTTTTTCGCGCTGGAACCTTACGTCGAAACGGCGGTGCTCAACGTGCCCGGCGGCGGCTTGACCGACATCCTGCAGCGTACGCGCATTCAAAACGTCGTCGAGCCGATCCGCGCCGAGTTGACCGGGCCGGTGGTCGTCGGCCGCCCCGACGGCGAGCCGGGCCGCGTGGCGCTGACGATCAATAAAAATCCGCTGGCCAACAAGTTCGCCACCATCGGCCTTTACCCCGGCAAGCGCGTGGTGCTGCACAACCAGGCCAACGGCGTGCGCAAATGGACGACGATGGACGACCTGGGCAACTTCGCCATCGCCGTCGGCGCCGACGTCGGCGACCTGATGACGCTGGAAATCGTCGACGAAGAAGGCGACGTGCTCGAACGCTTCGAGTGGGCCAGCGAATTCTACGGTCTCGGCGTCAGCCGCAATACGCCCAAAGCGCGCGACTTCATCGACAACGCCCAGTGGGCGATCGATTCGTCCGACCCGATCAGCTTTGCCCAGTACTACCGCCACCCGCGACCGGGCAACACGAAAAAGAACGTGCTCATGCAATTCTGCAACCCCGACGACCGCGTGCCGGTTTCCAACGGCATTCATATGGCCGACGCCGCCGGCATCATCGACGAATTCCACTACGAGCATTTGCGCGACCTCGGCGTGCTCGCCTGGGAAGAAGGGTTCACCTCCGAGGAGCTCAATTACCCCATTGAATCGATTTCCGAAGTCGGCTGGCGGCTCTACCCCGCCCACAATCACGAATTCATGCTGGCGCCGGTGGATGCGGAAAACAGCCTGATGTTCAGCTTCATCTCGAAGAACCAGGCCGCCATCTTTTTGAAAACCGACGGTCAAATCATCGCCGACGATTACCGCGCGCTCTGTCCGCCGGAATTCTACGTGGAGGGATACTAAGATGCGTCGCCTGTCGCTTTTCTGGTTGCTTCTGCTTTTGCTTGTTCTCGCGGTCGGCTGCGCCGGCGATGACGATGACGACGACAACGACGACGGCGGCGACCTGACGCTGTACGAAGGCTTCGACTCGCTCGAGCTGGTCGAGCAGCACGGCGGCGAGCTCAAAGACTCCGACGACCTTTCGGTTTTCGTCCCCGGTTTACTGGGTTCGTCTTTCTGGCTCGGCGACGGCAATTACGTCATGTTCCAGGGCCACCAGGTGATCAACAAAGATCACGGCACCATCGAATTCTGGATGCTCAACAAAGACAACTGGCAGGACGGCGAAGAACGTCAAATTCTGCATCTGAATGGTCCTTCCAACTTCGCCATCTTTAAAGAAAAACAAACCGACTACATCGCCGTATCGATCGGCGGCCGCACCGTAGTGCGCGCCGAGCACGGCAATTTCGTCGGCTGGAATTCCTGGCCGCAGTGGGCTTCGCGGTGGACGCACATCGCGGTGACGTGGAACCACCTGGTTGCGGAAGGCGACGAAGACGACGTGATCTGGCAGGGCGAGATCGTGCTTTACGTAGACGGCGAGGCGAAGAACCAGTTCGTAGGCAACGTCCCGGCAATCGACGTGGACAACGCGTTGATGCTCGGTCCCTGGACCGAAGGCTACGACGCCAACATTCTCATCGACGAGCTGCGTATCTACAGCCGTGCGAAAAGTTGGGACGAGTTCACCGCCTACGACCGCAACATGCCCGACCGCGATCTGCCCTACCCGTTGTTGGTCTGGCCGACGCCCAAGCCTTACGGCCTGCGTCCGGAAGACGGCTTCGCGATTGATCACGACACCAAGATCATCGTCGGCGACGAAGACTACGATCGCCTGTCCGACGCGCTGGTCATTCTGCGCAACACCATTCGCGACAACCTCGGCTTCACCCCGCAAATCGGACCGGCCAGCCAGTTCAGCGGCGACAGCAATTTCATCGCCATCGGCGAACCGACGAAAAACGGTTTGGTCGCCAGCGTCGCGGAAAAACGCAAATTCTCGGTGCGCCCCGGCAACCCCGGTCCCGGCGCATACTTCCTGGAAGTTTATCCCGAAGGCATCGTCGCCGCCGGGTCGGATTACGCCGGCACCGTGCACGGATTGATGACGCTGATTCAACTGATGCGTCAGCACGACGCCGGTTACATCCCGGCGATCACTCTGGTCGACGCGCCCGACTTCGAAATACGTGCCGCCGAATGGCCCGCCGACCAGTTGACGCTGAACGAAGAAGCCAAGCGGCGCATCCGCTATTTCGCCAGTTTGAAACTCACCCATCTGTTGCTGCGCACAACCGATTACCTTTATCTGGGCGACACCGATGTGCGCGAGCGGGTCGTCGAGTTCTTCGACTTCGTCCGCCGCTACGGCCTCACGCCGGTGCCCGCGGTCGACCTGCTCAGCAACAGCGCCTACATCAACGAAGCTTGCGATGAACAGGGCGTCGATTGCCGCGCCGCCGGACGTGAGGATACTTACTGCCCCTGTGAACCGTTCGTTTACGAGGGAGTAGTCGAACCGATGCTGGCTCAGATCATCTACCGCCTGCACCCGTCGGTGATTCACATCGGCCACGACGACGTGGTTTCGTTGACCGACGACGCGCGTTGCGTAGCGACGCAGTTGAGCCCGGCGGAAGTTTTTGCCTACGACGTCAATCAAATCGTCGACGCCATCCACGGTATGGATTCGACGGTGCAGATCTGGATGTGGGCCGACATGCTCAACCCGCTGCACAACGGCGGCCGCCTGAGCCAACCCGCGCCCTACGAAGATGCGCCCGCGCCGCCGCCGGTGATCAGCCTGATTCCGCATACGTTGGTGTTCAACCTGTGGTACTACGCGCCGGTGGATGTGTTCACTTACATTCTGGCACTGCTGTCGTTGAGCGGGTTCGAAGAAGGCAATTTGCCTTACTATACCGCCGGACCGGTGGGCGACGATATCAGCGGCGCGTTGATGTGGATGCGCAACGCCTACGACATGAACGCCGCCGGCTACGTTTACCGCCCGTTGACTGCGCCGAACGGCCCCGGCGATCTGACCGACGAGGGCTGGGTCGGCTTGACCGCCGCCAACGAATTCGCCTGGACTTTGTTCGTACCGCAAGACGTTCATGACGTCTGGTACGACTACACGGTCACCAGTACCGAATACGGCGGATTCTAAACCGCGCTGCGCCGCCGGTAAGGAGCTAACGCACATGCCTCGACGCCGCGTCGTCTTTTCGCTGCTGTTGTTCGCGCTGACGATCTCGGCAGTCGCCGGCTGCAGCAAACCCAAGTTTTACTCCTACTACCCGCTGGACGTGAGCAACCAGTGGACCTACGCCGTCACGTCGTACGAAAACATCAATCGCGATGTGGAAGAGCGGGTCATCAAGCGCGTCGGCGATAACTACTACTTCAACAACAAAGAGGTGCTGCTGCGACTGCCGCAGGGAATCGTCAACAAGATGGGCGTGACCATTCTGCGCGATCCGCTCGAGCTCGGCGAAAAATGGATTGAAAGCCAGATGACGCTGGAGATCACTGCCGTCGGCAAGACAGTCGAGGTTCCGGCCGGCACCTTCACCGATACGGTGGAAATCACCTGGACGACGATGTACCCCGGCGACGTGACCATCGATCCGTCAGTGCAGCCGACCCTCGAACCCGGGGACAATCCGCGCGTGTTCATCTATGCGACGACTTACGCGAAAAACGTGGGTAAAATCAAAGAGGAATACTGGATCATCCAACCCGACGGCACGAAGACGCGTGAAGTGCTGGCCGAGTTGAAAAGCTTCAATTTGCGTTGAAAAATCATCTTTTTTTCACTGACGCAGAGCGTCAACGAGAAACTCAAATATACCATTTTGCTCTGCAAGTACGCTGAATATAAGCATTCGCTAACCGTAAGCTCATGCATAATAAGTATCTTTTCCGCTTGACACCCCAATGTCGAATGTCTAACATAATAATGCACTTTGGGGGCGCACATTGCGCCCCGTTTGTCTTAATTGAGCCTGGGTGCTCATTATGATGGAGAGATGGCAGGTTGAAAAAATCGGCCTTCCCGCCCGATCGAATCCGAACCCGTAATTACCGGTTGGAAACCTTATCTAAAGCCTTACACTTTTCAACAACAACTAAAAAAGGGAGAACGTCATGAAACGCAATTGGTTCTTGTTCATGCTCGTCATGCTGCTGACCCTTGGCCTGATAACGGCCTGCGGTGGCGGCGGCGATGACGACGATGATGACGCGACGCCGGGCGACGACGACGACGATATCATCGACGACGACGACGATGACGACGACACCAGCGATGACGACACCGGCGACGACGACACCGGCGATGACGACACCGGCGACGACGACACCGGCGACGACGACATCAACGACTACGATCCGTTGACCTGCACCCCTGATGCAGGCATCTGGGGCGAAGACCTGCCGATCACCGGCAGTGAGATCACCGACACGATCGACGTGGTGGTCATCGACGACATGACCTGCGACCCGATCGAAGGCGCGATGGTCTACTCCGGCGACAGCAAGGCCGAGGTCGAGACCGACGAAAACGGTGCGGCTCAGTTCACCGGCGAAAGCGGCGCGACTCTGGTCACCGCCGCGGCCGAGGGCTACTGGGCTCGTTCGTTCCTGGTCAACGCCGACACCATCCTGTTCCGCCTGCGTCCGGACGCTTCGATTACTCCGTATTACGATTCACCGTCCGCCGACTTTTACCTTGACGACGCTTCGCTGAACGTCGACCAGGCTAATTTCGGCCTTTTGGGCATCGGCCTGATTCAGCATCAGGTTTACGCCGGCGCCGCGTTGCAGGGCATCAGCCGTCAGAACGCGTTGCAGATCGACTTCGAAAACCTGTTCACCGACAGCGTCTTCGAAGGCGCGCTCACCATCGACGTGCTCGGTCTCGACGAGACCTTCGAACTGCCCGAAAACGTGTACATCCCCAAGGTTGATGGCTCTGGCGACCCCGGCCTGGACCACCCGTCGTTCAAGGTTCGCGAAAGCCCCTTGATGGACGAGATGGCGCTGATGGGCCTGGTGCTGCGTTTGCGCACCAACGAACTGGGTCTGCCCGGCATTCTGAACCTGATTGAGGTCATCGGCACGGGTAACTTCGACGCCATCGACCGCGACCTGATCGCCGATCTGCAGAGCATCGCTTACGCCGGCATCATGCCCGAGTACACAACCGGTGGTACGCCCGACATCGACGTATACGAAGTCAACGACCAGGATGCCGGTTCCAAGCTGACCTCGCCGATCACCCGTAGCGGCAGCCTCGCCGGCGACAACGACTATCTGTCGATCATGATCGCCGAAGTGGCCAACCGCAGCCTCGTTCCGCTGTCGATCTCGCACCTCAACGACGGCAGCATGAACATGGACTACGCGGAAATTCCCGATGCTCGTTACTACGTGATGACCGCGGCCACCAACATGTTGACCGAAGAAGAGCAGAACATTTCGCTGTCGGTCACCCCGGTTGCCGATCCGGCCGCCGGCGCCGACGTCGACGGTTTCGTGCCTTACTTCGAGGATGTCGACTACAGTGCCTGGGAAAGCACCTGCACCGTGAGCTGGACCTTGCCGAGCAAGGCGAACATGACGCCGAACCTGATCACCCTGATCATCTTCTTCACCCAGGGCGGTCACCTTCTGTTCGTCGACCTGCCGGCGACCGAAACCAGCTACACCGTACCGGCCTCGCTGGGTTGGACCTGCCGCACGCTCGACCAGGAAGAAGAGTACTTCGACGTCATCGGCGTAATCGCCAGTTACTCGCCCGATCTCGACGTCAACGAGCGCGACTACAACACCCTGCTCGCCGATGTGGAAGGCGCCAGCGTCAACGTCAGCTACGACTTGATCTCCGGTCTCTTCCCCAGCTACTAAGCGAAACTCGCGCAAGGGGCGGCCCGCCTGAGGGCCGCCCTTTTTTGTTGAAAAATGGTTAAATTATTCAAGAAAGGACCCCTCTTTCATCGGGGGGTGGTTGAGGCTAAACTCGTGGCCCTGAAAACGCCGCGAGCGAAGGACGACGACATGCGAACCGCCATAATGGCTCTACTGATGGTTGCTCTGCTGGCCGGTTTTGCGCCGGGCGCCGGAGCTTTTGAAATCATTCACACTCCTGACGGCGATGTTGTCGCCGGACGGGCGCTGGTCTTTGCCGACGCGGACATCCCCGCAGCGCGATTGAATGACAACCTGACCCGCCACGGGTTCGTTCTGGCGCGGGTAAGCACGACCACCGGCAAACGTCTGCCGGTCGCCGCCTGGACGTCCGCGGCCGTGCGCCGTCCCGAACAGGAAGCCTACCTGCTGGTCGAGTTCGATCCGCAGCGCGATGTGCTTGCAACGCTTTCCGAATTGGAAGCGATCGACGGCGTCGCCGAAGCCTGGCCCGACCACGTGCGCTACGCTTCCTTTACGCCGAATGATCCGTTGTTTCAGGCCGAGCAGCAGAACCTGCGGCAGATCGGTCTGGAGCGCGCCTGGAACCTTACCTTCGGAAAAGGCGTTATCGTCGCCGTGCTCGACACCGGCTACCTGCTCGACGGGTTGGACGACGGCGCCGAGCGACTTCTCGACGGTTACGATTTCGGCGAAAATGACGACGATCCCAACGACACCGAAAGCCATGGTACGCACGTGTCCAACGTCATCGCCGAAGCGACCGACAACGGTCTCGGCGCGGCGGGGGCGGCGCCGGAAGTCAAGCTGCTGCCGGTTAAGGTCTTCCCCGACAACTCCGGCGCGGCGGCGGAAAGCGACATCGTCGACGGTCTTTACTGGGCGGTCGATCAAGGCGCACAGGTCGCCAACCTGAGTCTCGGCGGCGGAGGCTACAATTCCGCCGGCAACGGCGCGGTGACCTACGCGGTGGAGCACGGCGTGCTGGTCGCGGTGGCCACGGGCAACGACGGCGGTGAGGTGCAATACCCGGCTGCCTACACCGACTCGCTGGCCGTCGGCAGTTGTGACATTCACCCCACCGGCGACCTGCCGACTCGCAGCGATTTTTCCAACTTCGGCGACGCGATCGACCTGGTCGCGCCCGGCGAGCGCGTGCTGGCCGAAACCTTCGGCGGCCAAGGCGTCGGCTATTACGTCGCCTGGGGCACCAGCGTGGCTGCGCCGCACGTCAGCGCCGTCGCGGCTCTTTTGTTTGCCAGCAATGACGGTATCGATGTTGACGATGTTCGGGAGGCGATGGAAGAAAACGCCAACCGCAAACCCGGCGACGACTGGGACGTGGAAATCGGCTGGGGCGAAGTCGACGCTTATTCCGCCATCATCGCACTCGGCGGGCAGATCCCCAACGATCCGCCGACCGCCTCGATTTTCGCCGACCCCACCGAAGGCAGCGCACCGTTGACCGTAGCCTTCACCGCCGGCGCCACCGATACCGACGGCAACATCGACCGCTACCTGTGGTCGTTTTCCTCGGGAGAAACCTACAACAACGTCAACTTCGAACACACCTTCGCAGAGCCGGGGGAATATTCGATTCTGTTGACGGTAACCGATTCGGAAGGTGCGTCGGGGTCGGATCAGGTCTTTATTCAAGTCACTCAAGGCAAGGACGATGACGACGAAAAAGACGATGGCGGCGGTTGCGGCTGTCACGCCGGTGGCGGCGGCAATTCAGCCGGGTTGTTTATTCTGTTGTTTTTCCTGCCGGTTCTTGCCTGGCGTCGTCATGCACCGGCAAAAACAACGGCGATCTGACCAGTCCCAGCCGGTGCAACCACAACTGCCCGATCACCTTTAAATTTTCCAATCCGTAGGTGACGCTGCGTCGCCAATTGATGCTCGAAGCTTCGGCCATATAGCGAACCGGTACGGGAATTTCCGCAATTTTAAAGCCGAAATAGATCGCCTGCGCCAGAAATTGCGCGTCAAAAGCGAAATCGTCGCTGTTGCGTTGCCAGGGGATCGTTTCCAACACCCGGCGGCTGTAGGCGCGGTAACCGGTGTGATATTCCGACAGATTCTGCCCCAGCAAGACGTTTTCGGTGATCGTCAACAGGCGGTTGGACAGATATTTCCAAATCGGCATGCCCCCGGCGAGTGCCTCGGCGCGAGTGCGAATGCGGCTGCCGAGCATGATGTCGAAATAGTCGTCGGCGATGAAGCGGATCAAATGCGGGGCCAGGCGGCTGTCGTACTGATAGTCGGGGTGTATCATGATAACGATGTCCGCCCCGCGCGCCAGAGCCTCGCGATAACAGGTTTTTTGGTTGGCGCCGTAGCCTTTGTTGGTTTCGTGGACGATAACGGTCAAACCCAGATCGCGCCCGACCTGCGCCGTGCGATCGCTGCTGCAATCGTCGACGACGATGATTTCGTCGGCCAAACCGTCCGGAATATCGGCAACGGTCCGCTCGAGCGTGGTTTCTGCCTGATAAGCCGGCATGACTACGATGGTTTTTTTGCGTTTCATGCGTTTTGCTTCCCTTTTTCCTTCGTTGCGCCTTGGTACTTTAATATCTTGGTTGTTGGCAAGGGGTTAGGTAAAATTTATTATAATCTGGAAATGGGTCTAACCTTGACACAATAGAGTCTGGACGGGTAGATTCTGTTATGTTTGGCGCCCCCAACAAACGAGGGGTGGTGCAACTAGAACGTCGGGAGGTTTCTTCGATGAGTGAAGATCTCAAAAATGCCAAGGGCGGAGGCGAAGGCGGCGACGAGAAGTTAGGCGAACTTCTTGTCCGTGAAGACCTGATCAGTCCTGAGCAACTCGAAACGGCCTTGGCGGAGCAAAAAGTATCCGGCGGGCGACTGTCCTATCACCTGTCGCGTCTGGGCTACCTGGAAGAGAGCGAGCTGGCCGACATCTTATCGCGTCAGTACAACGTTCCCTCAATCAACCTGTCCGAATTTGAGATCGATCCGGAAGTGATCAAGTTGATTCCGCGTGAAGTCGTGGAAAAATACAAGGTCATTCCGATCAGTCGGGCGGACAACTCGCTGATCGTCGCGATGGTCGACCCGTCCAACATCATCGCCATCGACGACATCAAGTTCCTCACCGGGTACAACATCGAAGCGGTGGTCGCGACTGAAGATTCAATCGTCGCCGCGATCGAGAAATACTACGACACCGATTCAAGCAACATCGAAGAAGTGCTCGACCAGTTCGAGGAAGAAGAGCTGGAGTTGATTTCGGCCGAGGACGACATCAACGTCAAGGAGCTGGAAAAAGCTTCCGAAGACGCGCCGGTCGTCAAGCTGGTCAACCTGATCCTCTCCGACGCAATCAAAAAAGGCGCATCCGATATTCACGTCGAGCCTTACGAGCGCAGCTTCCGTGTGCGCTACCGTATTGACGGCGTGCTGCACAAGGTGATGGATCCGCCGCGTAAACTGCAGAACGCGATCACTTCGCGTCTTAAGATTATGGCCGAGCTCGACATCGCCGAGCGCCGCCTGCCGCAGGACGGCCGCATTAAGTTGAAGACGGCCAAAGGCAAAGAGATGGACTTCCGCGTCAGCTCCCTGCCGACGATTTACGGCGAGAAGATCGTTCTTCGTCTGCTCGACAAAGACAGCCTGCAGCTCGACATGACCAAGCTGGGCTTTGAGGAGACGCCGCTCAAGCAATTTAAAGAAGCGATCCACAAACCCTTTGGCATGGTGTTGGTCACCGGCCCGACCGGTTCGGGAAAAACCACCACGCTGTATTCGGCGCTGACCGAGTTGAACACGGTGCACGACAACATCAGCACCGCCGAAGACCCGGTCGAGTACACGCTGAAGGGCATCAACCAGGTGCAGATGCACGACGCCATCGGCCTGAACTTCGCCGCGGCGTTGCGTTCGTTCCTCCGGCAAGATCCGGACATCATCATGGTCGGCGAGATCCGCGACTTTGAAACGGCTGAGATCGCGGTCAAGGCCGCGTTGACCGGCCACATGGTGTTGTCGACCCTGCACACCAATGACGCGCCGTCGAGCATCAACCGTCTGCTCAACATGGGCATCGAGCCGTTTTTGGTCACCGCTTCGTTGCAGTTGCTGGCAGCGCAGCGGCTGGTGCGGAAGATCTGCACCACCTGCAAAGAAGAAGTGGAAATCAGCCCGCAGATTCTCAAAGACATTCAGGTGGACGACGAAATGGCGCACGCGATGCAATGCCACAAGGGCGCCGGCTGCATGAAGTGCAGCAAAACCGGTTACCGCGGGCGACTGGCGTTGTTCGAAGTCATGCCGATGTTCCCTGAAATTCAGGAGTTCGTACTCAACGGTGCATCGACGGCCGAAATCAAGCGCGAGGCGATCCGCCTGGGGATGAAAACGATGCGCCAGGCCGGCATCACCAAACTGTCCGAAGGCATCACTTCCATCGAAGAAGTGGTGCGCGTAACGGCTCCTGATTAATAGCTGAGCTGCTGATGGGCGCCCAACGGGCGAAACGATAGGGATCTGAGCGCACAACGCGCCGATAGGCCATTGCTGTGGAGGCGATAAGGTGGTTGATCTACACCAACTTCTCAAATTAATGATTGAAAAGAACGCCAGCGACCTGCACATCACGACCGGTTCGCCGCCGCAGTTGCGCATCGACGGTCGTTTGACGCCGGTCAACATGCCGCAAATGACCGCGGCCGAAACCAAGCGCCTCTGCTACAGCGTTCTGACCGACAACCAACGGCGTATTTTCGAGGAAGAAAGCGAGCTCGACCTGAGCTTCGGCGTCAAAGGACTCAGTCGTTTCCGCGCCAACATCTACAAGCAACGCGGCGCGGTTGCCGGCGCCTTCCGCGTGATCCCCTTCAAAGCCTACTCCTTCCAGGAGTTGGGATTGCCCGCGGTGGTCTCCGACCTGGTCAACAAACCGGCCGGCCTGCTGCTGGTCACCGGCCCGACCGGCTGCGGCAAATCGACCACCCTGACCAGCATCATCGACAAGATCAACCAAAGCCGGAACCAGCACATCGTCACCATTGAAGACCCCATCGAATACCTGCACGCTCACAAGGGCTGCATCGTCAATCAGCGCGAAGTCAACTCCGACACGATGAGCTTCACCCGCGCGCTAAAATATGTGCTGCGGCAAGACCCCGACATCGTGTTGATCGGCGAGATGCGCGACCGTGAAACCATTGAAAGCGCCCTGAACATTGCCGAAACCGGTCACTTGACCTTCGCCACGTTGCACACCAGCACGGCGGTGCAAACGATCAACCGTATCATCGACGTATTCCCGCCGCACCAGCAAAGCCAGGTGCGCGCGCAACTTTCCTTCGTTTTGGAAGGCGTGTTATGCCAGCAACTGCTGCCGCGGGCCAGCGGCGTCGGCCGCGTGTTGTCGGTGGAGGTTCTGGTGCCCAATGCGGCGATCCGCAACTTGATCCGTGAAGACAAAGTGCACCAGATTTACAGCCAGATGCAGGTCGGCCAATCCAAGTTCGGCATGCTGACCATGAATCAATCACTGTACTACTTGTACAAAAAAGGCCTGATCTCGCTGAAGGAAGCGCAGGGACGATCCAGCGATCTGGAAGAACTGAACCAGATGCTGGCCGAAGGCAAGGCTCCACAAAGAGGCATGTAACGTGATACACTAATCACGTTACCGAGTTGGGAGGCAACAACATGCCGATATACAAGTGGGAAGGAAAAAGCCGAACGGGCTCGATCATTAAGGGCGAAATGGACGCCCCGAATGACGAAGCGGTGATCGCCAAGCTTCGGAGCAAGCAGATCATCGCCACCAAGGTGCGAGTTAAGCCCAAAGGGTTGGCCATTTTCCCGTCAATGGAGAAAAAGATCACCGAGCGCGACGTGGTCATTTTCTCTCGTCAGTTCGCCACCATGATCGACGCCGGTTTGCCTCTGGTGCAATGTCTTGACATTCTGCAATCGCAGCAAGACAACAAGGCCTTTGCTCGTATTCTCGCCGAGGTGAAAGACGACGTCGAAGGCGGTTCGACCTTCGCCAAAGCGTTGGGCAAGCACCCCAAGGTTTTCGACCAGTTGTACGTCGCCCTGGTCGCGGCCGGCGAGGTCGGCGGTATTCTCGACACCATTATGAACCGTCTCTCGACCTACATCGAAAAAACGATGAAAATCAAAAAGAAGGTCAAAGGCGCTCTGGTTTATCCGGCCGCGGTTATGTCGATCGCCTTGATCGTTCTGCTCATCCTGTTGATCTTCGTCGTCCCCGTCTTCAAAAAGATGTTCGAAGACTTCGGCGGCGCGCTACCGGGACCGACACAAATCGTCGTCAACATCTCCGACGCCATTCGCGCTTACTGGTTCATCATCTTCCCGGCGATCATCGCCTTCATCTTCCTGATTCGTTACCTGCTCAACACGGAAAAAGGCATCACGCTGAAAGACGATTTCAGCCTGAAGGTGCCGGTCTTCGGCGAGTTGGCCCGGAAAAACGCCGTCGCCAAATTCACCCGCACCCTGGGCACGATGATCACCTCCGGTGTGCCGATTCTCGACGGTCTTGAAATCGTCGCAAAAACGTCGGGCAACCGAACGATCGAAAAGGCGATTCTGAAAACGAAAGAGCGCATCGCCGAAGGTAAAACGATCGCCGAGCCGTTGCAGGAATCCGGCGTCTTTCCGCCGATGGTCTGCCAGATGATTAACGTCGGCGAAGCAACCGGTGCGTTGGACGTCATGCTCGCCAAAGTCGCCGACTTTTACGAAGACGAAGTCGAAATGACCACCGACGCCCTGGCTACGTTGCTCGAACCGATCATGATGGTTATCCTCGGTGTCTCCGTCGGTGGATTGTTGATCACCATGTACCTGCCGATCTTTAAGTTGGTTTCGGTCATCGGCTGATTCGGGAAAAAGCTCTGGCGCAAACGGAAACGCAAAACATTCCAAAAACACGCACGGATCAAGTCCGAACGCTGCACTGGCTCGTCTTTTTACGCGTCGTCGTTTCCTTCTTCATTCTCGGCAGCAGCCTGCTGATTTATTCGAAGGAAAATTTGCTGATTGTCTATGGGCTGGTCGGCGTCAACGTCATGGTCACCCTGTTCAGCGCGATCGGCATCGAACGATTGTCGAACCGAATCTCCTTTGTGCTGTTTCACGTGTACTGGGACTTCGTGTTCGTCTCCGTTCTCATTTTCGTCTCCGGCGGCTTTCACAGCCTGTACTCCTTCATTTACATTTTCACCGTCATCTTCACCGCGATTCTCGCCACGCCGCTGCACACCATCATTATTTCCCTGAGTTGTTCGCTGCTGTATTCGTTAATTCTGCTGGGACAGCATTTTCATATCCTCTCGCCCCTCTCCACGCCGGGCAACGAGTTCGCCGAACTTTCCCTGGGCGAGGTCATCGTCAAGCTGTTGCTCAACAGCCTGGCTTTCATCATCTCCGGCATCCTGGCCAGTTACCTGTCCAACCTCGGTAAAGCGGCCGACGCAAAAATCAGGCAGCAGCAATTGGCCATGGAAGAGCTGAAGGTGCTCAACGAAAATATCGTGCAGTCCCTGCCGGTCGGCTTGATCACCTGCGACAGCTCCGACCGCGTCACTTTTGCCAATGCCCATGCCGGCCCGCTGTTGGGGCGCGGCAAGCAATCGCTGCGCGGCGCGTTGCTGAGCGATTTGCTGCCCAACCTCTGGCAAAACGATAAAAGCCCGATGGAAGTCACCCTCGAGCCGGAAGATCCGAACGAAAACAAACGAACTCTGGCGGTTACCGTTGCCGCCCTGCGCGATTCGGTCGGCGATATCATCGGCCGCGTCGTCAGCCTGCAGGACGTCACCACCATTCGCGAACTGGAAGAAATAGCCAAGCGCGCCGACCGCCAGGCCGTCGTCGGCAAACTGGCCGCCGGCATCGCCCATGAAATCCGCAATCCGCTCGCCAGCGTCTCCGGCTCGATTCAGGTGTTGCGCAGCGAACTTGAACTCGATACGGTGCACGGCTCTTTAATGGATATCGTCCTGCGCGAAACCGACCGTCTCAATAAGTTGGTCACCGATTTTCTCGTCTACGCCCGACCCAGCAAAAAATCGGAAACCGTCGCCGACCTGTCCACCCTGCTGGAAGAACAACTCGACGTGCTGGCCAACGACCCGGCTTACCAGGATCGCATTCGCATCAAAGCCGATTTGGAAAAAGGTCTGGTCTGTCGCTTTGACCGCGACCAATTGAGACAACTCTTCTGGAACCTGCTGATCAACGGCATGCAGGCGATGACCAAGGGTGAAGGCACATTGACCATCGCTTCGCACATGTCCGAACGTCATCCGGACAACATCGAGGTTGAGATCTCCGACACCGGGCCGGGGATCGATCCCGAAGTGCTGAAATCGATTTTCGATCCGTTTTTTACCACCAAAGAAAACGGCACCGGCCTGGGTCTGAACATCGCCTACCAGATCGCCGAGAACCACGACGGAAAAATCCTGGTCGATTCGGTGCCTGGCAAAGGAACGACATTTCACGTTCTCTTGCCTGTGTAGCGCGTCGGATAACCGCCTCATTTTATAAGATTTATTACAAACGAATTTCTAACATAATAACTAGGTCTTTTTGGGTTGACACCCATAAAAACTAGGACTAGTATGCAGTCCCTTTTATTGCCATTCCTGTGATAGGGGGCATTTCATGCTAGAGATACGTTTTCATGGACGTGGCGGGCAAGGCGCGGTTACCAGCGCCGAATTGCTCGCCCAGGCGGCGATTTCCGAGGGTAAGTTCGCCCAGGCGTTTCCCAGCTTTGGCCCGGAGCGGCGCGGGGCGCCGGTGCTCGCTTTTGCCCGCATCGACGATCACCCCATCCGCCTCCGCCAGCAGATCTACGAACCGGACGTTTGTCTGGTGTTGGAAGAGGCGTTGATGCACATCGTCGACGTCGAATCCGGTATGGGGCCGAAGGGGATCGTCATCGTCAACACCACCACCCCGGCCGCCAAATTGCGTAAGGAATACAAGCTTGATCCCAAGCGCATCATCTATACGGTCGATGCCACCACCATCGCGTTGGAAGGATTGGGGCGTCCGATTACCAACACCACCATGTTGGGCGCGTTGATCAAAGCGACCGGCTGCGTCGAGCTGGAAAGCATGAAAACGCCGCTGGATAACCGCTTCGGCAAAATCGCCGAGAAAAACCTCAACGTTCTGACGCGCGCGTTCAACGAAGCCGCGGCGGAGGAAGCGTAATGAAAACGAAATTGTTGCCGACCTGGAAGGAACTGGAGCTGGGTTGTGCGGTGCTCGAACCGGGCACGGCCAAAGAATACAAAACCGGCGACTGGCGCAGTTTCTATCCGAAAACCGACGAAGATAAATGCATCGCCTGCGGCGTCTGCTGGATTCTGTGTCCGGACAATTCGCGCCGCCTCGTTCCGCGTCAGCATAAGAAAGAAGATGCGTTGACCGACCAGTACTACGACTTCAATTTCCAATATTGCAAAGGTTGCGGCATCTGCGCCGCGGAATGCCCCACCGGCGCCATCGTCATGGTGGAGGAGGGCAAGAAATGAAAAACCGGATGGAAGTGGGCAAGCCCATCGGCATCGAAATTTCCATCGCGCAAGCGGAAGTGGTTTCCCAATGCGACGTCGATGTCATCGCGGCTTACCCGATCACGCCTCAGACTCACATCGTCGAGCACCTTTCGGAAATCGTCAACGATGGCGACCTCGACGCCGCCTTTGTGCCCGTCGAATCCGAACACTCGGCGATGAGCGCCTGCGTCGGCTCTTCGGCGGTCGGCGCCCGCACCTTCACCGCGACCTCAAGCCAAGGCCTGGCGCTGATGCACGAGATCCTCTACATCGCCAGCAGCATGCGCCTGCCGATCGTGATGAGCTGCGTCAACCGCGCTCTCTCCGCGCCGATCAGCATCTGGGGCGACCAGAGCGACATCATGGCCGAGCGCGACACCGGTTGGGTGCAGATCTTCTGCGAAAGCGGCCAGGAAGTGATCGACCAGACGATCTGCGCCTTCCGCATCGCCGAAGACAAGCGTGTGATGCTGCCGACGGTGGTTAACATGGACGGCTTCTCGATGAGCCACGTTATCGAGCCGATGTCGTTTTACGACACGAAAAAGATCCGCGATTTCGTCGGCATTTATCAGCCGCCGCTTCGCCTGGATACGGCCGACCCGATCATGATGGGGCCGGTCGGCATCCCGGAAATTTACACCGAATCGAAAAAGGCGCACGACGAAGTGCTGATCGAAAGCGCAGCGGTGGTCAAGGAAGTCTGGGCCGACTTCGCCGACAAGTTCGGCACGCAGTACGAGCCGATCGACATGTACAAGACCGACGACGCCGACTTCATTCTGGTCACCGTCGGCGGCATGGGCCAAACGGCCTCGGTGGGCATCGACCTGCTGCGCGAAAAAGGCGTCAAGGCCGGGCTCGCCCGCCTGCGCCTGTGGCGGCCTTTCCCGCACAAACTGGTGGCCGAGTTGTTCGGCGACCGCAAAGGCGTGTTCGTCTTCGACCGCTGCATCAGCCTGGGCGGACCGGGCGGACCGATCGCCAGCGAATTCCGCTCCAGTCTCTACAACGCCGAAAAACGGCCCTTGATCGTCAGCTTCGTCGGCGGCCTCGGCGGTCGCGACGTCACCGCCGAAGGTTTCGCCGCCATGGTGGAAAAAGGCATCGGCTACGTCGAACAAGGCCAGGCGCCGATTTACGAAATGCTGGGGGTGCGCGAATGAACGAAGTCGGATACAACGTTTTCGCCTCGCGGCTATTGCCCAAGGACGAATTGTTCACCTACGGGCACCGCGCCTGCCAGGGCTGCATCCCGGCCCTGATGATCCGCCAGATCACCAAAGCGGTCGGTCGCGAATTGATCGTCTGCAACGCCACCGGTTGCATGGAGATCATTTCCAGCCCCTATCCCTTCAATGCCTGGGAAGTACCCTGGATTCACTGCGCCTTCGAAAACGCGGCGGCGGTGGCTTCGGGCGTCAGCGAAGGCATGGCCGTGCTCAAGCGTAAGGGCCGCCACTACACGCAGGACGAGAAAGTCGCGGTGATGGCCATCGGCGGCGACGGCGGCACGATGGACATCGGCCTGCAGGCGTTGTCGGGCGCGCTCGAACGCGGCACCGATTTCTTCTACGTCTGCTACGACAACGAAGCCTACATGAACACCGGCATTCAGCGCAGCTCGGGCACGCCGCTGGGCGCTTCGACGACCACCAGCCCCGCGGGCAAGGTGGTGCCGGGGCAAAAAACCTGGAAGAAAAACCTGGCCGAAATTGGTGTGGCGCACAATATTCCCTATGTCGCCACCGCCTGCCCCAGCTATCCCTTCGACCTGATGAAAAAGGTCAAGAAGGCGGCCGATGTCGACGGTCCGGCGCTGTTGCACATTTTCGCGCCCTGCCCCACCGGTTGGCGCAGCGATCCCGCCGGCGGCATCAAACTGGGCCGGCTGGCCGTGGAAAGCGGCATCTTCCCGCTCTACGAAGTGGAAAACGGCAAGTACCACATCAGCCTCGACCCGGCGACGATGCGCAAAACCAGCGACGATCCCATTGGGGAAATCACTGGCTATCTATTCCAGCAAGGCCGCTTCCGCCACCTGAAAAGGGCCGAAGATCTGGTCGAGAAAATCCAAGAGCGCATTCGCGCCGAATGGGCCAAGCTTAAAGCCAAAGCGGAGTTGTAACGATGTCTTTCGAACCGGCAACGATCGATGCGATTCTGGCGAAATACGGTTCGCAGAAAAGCGCCCTCATCCAAGTTTTGCAGGATGTGCAGGCCGAGTACCGCTACCTGCCGCAAGATGCGCTGACCTACCTCAGCGATGCGTTGAAGGTGCCGCTGTCGACCGTCTACCACGTCGCCACGTTCTACAAAGCCTTCAGCCTCAAGCCGAAGGGCAAGCACGTGATCTCGGTGTGCATGGGCACCGCCTGCCACGTGCGCGGTGCGCCACGGATTCTCGATGCGATCTCGCGCGAGATCGACGTCGAGCCCAACACCACCGCCGACGACCTCAGCTACACCCTGGAAACGGTCAACTGCCTCGGCAGTTGCGCCTTGGGCCCGCTGGTGGTCATCGACGACGAGTACCTCGGCAAGGCGACTTCGGCGAAGATGAAAAAAGCGTTGGCGAAAATCGCCAAGGATGAGGGATAGCGCGATGGAGAAGTTGTCTGACTTTCAAGCTCTCGAGCAATATCGGCAGAAGCTGATCGCCGCACGCGATCCGGAAAAACCGACGATTACCGTCTGCGCCGGCACCGGCTGCAAAGGCTGCGGAGCCGACGGCGTCGTCGCCGCCTTCAAAGAAGAACTGGCCAAGCGCGACCTGGAAGGCAAAGTCGACCTGCTCGCCACCGGCTGCCACGGCTTCTGCGAACGCGGCACGTTGGTGGTGATCCGCCCGCAGGAATACTTCTACCAACTGGTCATGCCCAAAGACGTGCCGGAGATCATCGAAACGACGATGATCAACGGCGAGGTCGTCGAGCGGCTGCTCTACGAAGATCCGCAAAGCGGCGAAAAGGTGCTGCACGAAAAAGATGTGCCCTTCTACAAGTACCAGCAGCGCCAGATCTTCGCTTACAACGGCCACCTCGACCCGACCGACGTCGGCAATTACATCGCCCTGGGCGGTTACGCCGGCCTGGCCAAAGCGCTGAGCGAAATGAAACCCGAGCAGATCGTGCAGGACGTGAAAGACGCCGGTTTGCGCGGTCGCGGCGGCGGCGGCTTCCCCGCCGGTCGCAAGTGGGAAACCGTGCGCAACGCCGAAGGCGATCCCAAGTACGTGCTCTGCAACGCCGACGAAGGCGACCCCGGCGCCTACATGGACCGCTCGCTGCTGGAAGGCAACCCGCACCTGGTCATCGAAGGCATGATCATCGGCGCCTACGCCATCGGCAGCAACCACGGTTACATCTACGTCCGCAACGAATACCCGCTGGCCGTGCAGAACACCTACATTGCGCTCGACCAGGCCCGCGAACTGGGCCTGCTCGGCGAGAACATCCTCGGCAGCGGTTTCAGCTTCGACATCCAGGTCAGCCGCGGCGGCGGCGCGTTCGTCTGCGGCGAATCCACCGCGCTGATGGCCTCGCTGGAAGGCCAGCCCGGCGAACCGCGCGCCAAGTACGTGCACACCGCCGAACGCGGGCTGTACGAAAAACCGACCAACCTGAACAACGTCGAAACCTGGGCCAACGTGCCGTTCATCGTGCGCGAGGGCGTTAAAAAATACCGCGCTGTCGGCACCGAAGGCAGCCCGGGCACCAAGATCTTCTCGCTGGTCGGCAAGATCAACAACACCGGCCTGGTCGAAGTGCCGATGGGCATCACGCTGCGCGAGATCGTCGAAGACATCGGCGGCGGCATCCCCAACGGCAAAAAGTTCAAAGCGGTGCAGACCGGCGGCCCCTCCGGCGGCTGCATCCCCGCCGAACACCTCGATTTGCCCGTCGACTTCGACAAGCTCTACGAAGTCGGTTCGATGATGGGCTCCGGCGGCATGATCGTCATGGACGAAAACACCTGCATGGTCGACATCGCCCGCTACTTCACCGAGTTCCTCTCGGAAGAAAGCTGCGGCAAATGCGCGCCCTGCCGCGAAGGCGTGGCGCAGATGCGCGACTTGCTCACCGACATCTGCGACGGCAAAGGCCAGGAAGGCGATCTCGAACTGATCGAAGACCTCGCCGAAACCATCGCCGCCACCAGCCTCTGCGCCCTCGGCCAGACCGCACCCAACCCGGTGCTCACCACCATCAAGTATTTTCGCGACGAATACGAGGCGCACATCAAAGAGCAGCGCTGCCCCGCCGGCGTCTGCCCGGCGTTGATCACCTATCGCATCGTCGAAGACAAATGCACCGCCTGCGGCGTATGCAAACGCGTCTGCCCGTCCGATGCGATCGAAGGCGCGAAGAAGGAAATTCACAAAATTATCGTCGACAAATGCATCAAGTGCGGCGCCTGCATTGAAGCCTGCAAATTCGATGCGATCGTGAAGGAGTAATCCGATGGCTGACTTGGTTAAAATCACGATCAACGGCAAAGAGCTCAGCGTCCCTTACGACACCCCGCTGATCGAAGCGTGCAAACAGGCGCGCGTGCACGTGCCCACGTTGTGCTACAACGAAAACGTCAAAGCCTACGGCGTCTGCCGCATCTGTAGCGTCGAGGTCAACGACGGCCGGCGTACGCGCATCGTGCCCGCCTGCGTCTACACCGTGCGCAGCGAGATCACCGTTGAAACCGACACCGATCGCATCCGCCGTTACCGCGCGACGTTGCTCAACCTGCAACTGGCGCGCTGCCCCGACGAAAAGGTGATTCAAGATCTGGCCGCCGAATACGGCGTCACCGAGCCGCACCCGCGCCTGCGCAAAGAAGACAAGCATTGCATCCTTTGCGGCCTGTGCGTGCGCACCTGCGCCGAGGTGGTCGGCGTTTCCGCCATCGGTTTCGAAGGCCGCGGTCGCGAGCGCAAAGTGACCCCGCCCTTCGACGCGGAAAACCCGATCTGCATCGCCTGCGGCGCCTGCGCCTACGTATGCCCGACTCAGTGCATCGAGTTCGGCGAAAAAGACGGCAAACGTTACCTCAAGCGCTGGCATCGCGAAGTCGATATGCTGGTCTGCGACAAATGCGGCAAATACTGGCTGCCCGATGCCGTCGCTTACGTCTACGCCAAGAAAATGGGCCTCGATCCGGCGTCGTTCACCACCTGCCCGGATTGCCGCTAACAAGGAGAAAACAAGCGTATTTCGCGGCCAATGTGCCTGAATCAACATCGTTTTTATCGACTATTTCGTACATTCATTTTTTAAGATAGAATTAACTGTTTTTAGTGTGGCAACGGGGTTTTTAAAGGAAGAACCACTGTCCGCAGGTCAAAGGAGATACCGATGTCGGGTAAAAAATTAATGTTACTGGCGGTGCTGATTTTCGCCTTGGCGACGTCCGCCATCGCCGCCACGTATTGGGTAAAAATCGACGGCACGATTACGGCGCAGACGCCGCAGGTGTCGATCGACCAAAACACCAACCACGAATTCACGTTCCGGGTGCATATTCCGGCCTACCGCATCAACGAGTTCACCGCCGCCGGGGAAACCTGGCAGGAGATCACGTTCAAGAATGCGTCGGTCCACAGTTACCCGGGCGAACCGCAAGTGCCCGTGTTGTCCCGCCTGATCGCCGTGCCGCAAGGCGCGACGCCGCAGGTGCAGGTCACCGGCGCCAACGCGCGGATGTACGAAAACATCAACCACTACCCGGCACAGGTTCCGCCGACCGATTGCGAATGCGAAGGCTCCGATCCGCCGTTCGAAATCGACGGCACGATCTATTCGAGCCATCAACCGTTCCCGGGCAAAATGTTTGAAATCGAAGGCCCCTTCACCATTCGCGGTTTGCGCATGGTGCGCCTGAATTTGTTCCCCGTGCAGGTCAGCCCGGCCGACGGCACCGCCCGTCTGTTTGCCGACCTGGATATCACGGTTAAATTCACCGGCTCCAAGGGCCGCTTTTTCGAGCGCCATCGCGCGCGCAGCTTTGAAAAAATTTACAACCTGACCATGAACCGCATGGCGTTTTTCAACGAACCCAAGCCGCGGCTGGAAGGCAAGAGCCCGACCGGCGCCGAGTTCATTATTCTTTCCGCGCCCGAGTTCGCCACCGCCGCGCAAACCCTGGCCGACTGGAAAATTCTGCAGGGTTACGACACCGAGGTCTACACCACTGACGACTCCGGCACCAGCACCACGGACATCAACGACTGGGTGCAGGACGCCTACGACACCTGGGATCCGGCGCCCGAGTTCATTCTCTTTTTCGGCGACTCCGAATTCATCACGCCGACTTACGAAGTGTCCGGTTACTCCGGGCTGGTCGGCTCGGACATCGGCTACGTGCAGGTTGACGGCGGCGACGAATGGCCCGACATCTACCACGCGCGCATCAGCGTCGATACGCTCGCCGAAGCGACCAAGCGCGTCAACGACATCATCAACTACGAGCGCTACCCGATCGTCAACGACGACTATTACACCACCGCCTGGCACGCCGCTTACTTCCAACATCAGGGCAGCGGCTACGCCCAGCGTCGGTTCGCGCGGACCAGCGAAGAAATGTACCAATGGTTCAACTTCGTGATGGATCCCACCCCGTTCAACTCCTATCGTATTTACGTTACCAGCTCCAGCGTCACCCCGCTTTACTGGAACCAGGACACCTACAACTGGACGCCGGATTGGTGGTGGGATCTGGGTTACGACGACCTGAACATCCCGCCCGATCTGCTGCGCGCCAACGGTTTTAACTGGGACGGCGACGCAGCCGATATCACCGCAGCCGTCAACGGCGGCACCGCGTTTATCACCCACCGCGACCACGGCGGCGAAACGTCTTGGGGCGACCCGGCCTTCTCGCTGTCGCAAGTGGAAGCGTTGACCAACGGCGACATGCTGCCGGTGCTGTGGTCGATCAACTGCCTGACCGGCTACTTCGACAACGAAACCGCCGGCGCCGGCCACTCGAAAAGTTTCGTCGAAGGTTGGGAACGTAATCCCAACGGCGGCGCGGTCGGCATCATCGGTTCGACCCGCGTCAGTTACTCCGGCCGCAACGACCGCATGGTCTGGGGCTGGCTCGACTCGATGTGGCCCGACTTCGAACCCAACTGGCCCGAAGCCGAGGCCAACGATCCCGAATGGCGCATGTCGATCGTCCTGCTCTACGGCAAGATGTACATGAGCCATCACTACGAAGGCGACCCCTACCGGTTGGAAGCAATCACCGAGTTCCACTGGTTCGGCGACCCGACGATGGAAATGTGGGCCGGCATCCCCGGCACGATGACCGTCGATCACCTGCCGCTCGTGCCGATGGGTTCGGCCGGCTTTGACGTCTCGGTTAACGTCGACGGCGCGCTCGTCGCCGCCGTACAGGACGGCATCATCCTCGGTAAAGCTTACAGCAGCGGCGGTGTGGCCAACATCTCCTTCGACGCACCGGTCACCAGCGTCGAAGACGTGCACATCACCGTCACGCGCAACAATTACCGTCCTTACGAAGCCGACGTCTTGGTCGGCGCCACGTCCGACGGCGTCGTCAGCCTCGACAAGGGCGTGTACATTGAAACCGACACGATCAACGTTTCGGTCTCCGATGCCGACCTGGCCTCGCTGGGCACCTACACGTTGCACATCGACAGCGATACGGAACCGGCCGGCGAAGATATCGTCTGCGACGAGTATGAAGACTACGGCACCTTCTTCGGCGACATCGCCGTGACCACCGCGGCGCCCGCGGCCGAAGCCAACGGCGTGCTGTCGGTCAGCGACGGCGATACGATCACGCTGACTTACATCGATGAAGATACGGGCAGCGGCGGACCGGTCACCAAGACCGACACCGCCTACGCCGACACCGCCGCGCCGACCTTCGCCGGCGTCGTCAGCGCCGAGGGCGGCGATCACCAGATGGTCGTCACCTGGGATGCGGCCACCGACCTGACGCCGCCGATCACCTACCAGGTTTACCGCGCCGAAAACAGCGGCGGTCAGAATTTCAGTACGCCGTTGGTCAGCACGTCGGAACTTTCCTACACCGATACCGACCTGCCCAACATGGTCGCTTACTTCTACGTCGTGCGCGCCACCGATTCCCTCGGCCACCAGGACACCAACACCGTTGAGGAATACGACTTGACCGTCGGTCCGGTGACCATCTGGGAAGAAGACTTCGACGACACCGACGATGGCATTCCGGAAACCTGGGAAGTCATCGACGGCGGCGACACCTGCGACGTGTGCCGTTGGCTCGATACCAACCCGGGCGGACGTTCGAACAGCAACTGGTCGGGCGTGTTCGCCATCGCCGACTCCGACGAAGCCGGCAGCGGCCATGAATGGGACGACGACCTGATCACCGAAAGCATCGATTGCACCGGCTACAGCGGCGTACGGTTGGTCTTCAGCCATTACTTCAACTACATCAGCGGCTACGGCGACGACCACGCCATCGTCGATATCTCCATCGACGGCGGCACCACCTGGAACAACGTGGTCGATTGGACCGGCGCCGACCGCAGCGGCGTCGAAGATCTCGACGTTTCGGCCTGGGCCGACAACGAGACCGACGTCAAGTTCCGCTTCAAGTACACCGGCAATTACGATTACTGGTGGGGCATCGACAACCTCGAGTTGATCGGACTCGTCGACGACAGTCCGCCGTCGATCACCGATTTTGCCGCCGACGCCACCACCGGCGAAGCGCCGTTCGAAGTCAACTTCTCCCTCGACGCCAACGGCTTGATCGCCATCTACAACTGGGACTTCGGTGACGGCAACTCGTCGACCGAAGCCGCGCCGACCTACACCTACACCGACGTCGGTACCTACACGGTTTCCCTCGACGTCGAAGGTCCCTACGGCGAAGACACGATGACCAAGAACAATTACATCACCGTCACCTGCCCGATGCCGACCGTCGACTTCAACGCCGACGTCACCGACGGCACGGTGCCGATGGATGTCAACTTCAGCAACCTCTCCGAGGTGTATACCGGTTGCGATCCCTCCTCCATCGAGTGGGATTTTGGTGATGGCAACACGTCTGACGAAGAAGAACCGATGCACACCTACACCGCGCCGGGAACCTACACCGTCAGCCTTACTTACACCACCGACTACGGCGACGGCGAAGTGACCGAAACCAAGGTCGGCTACATCACCGCAGCCTGCGGCGTGCCTGTCGCCGACTTCACCGCCGATCCGGTTACCGGTGAAGCACCCCTGACCGTGCAGTTGACCGACACGACCGACGAAGTGGAAAACTGCGAAATCGCCAGTTGGCAGTGGGCTTGGGGCACCTCGTTGGAAGACGCGGAAACCTCAACCGAGCAGAATCCGGAAATCGTGCTCGACGAGCCCGGTGAGTATCACGTTGCTTTGCGCGTAACCAACGTCGCCGGCGAAGATCAGGAAGTGAAGATGAGCCTGATCACCGTCAGCGAAGCGACCGTCGATGACGACACCGCGCCCGACGACGACACCGCGCCGGACGACGACGACGACGATGACGATGACGATGACGACGACGATGACGATGACGACGATGATGATGACGACGACGATGACGGGTGCGGCTGCTAGCGATTAGCGAAACAACTCAACCTGCGGGGGCGAAGCGTTCGGCTTCGCCCTCGTTGTTTAACGCGACAGCTTCTCCCGTCGCACCCACTCGACCAGATGCCCGCCCAGGCGGCCGCCCAGACGCCGGATCGCTTCCCGCACGATGCGGCATTCCGGATAAGGAACCTCGTGCAATGTCGCCCAATCGTAGATGTAGGGAAACGCATAGCAAGCTTGCGGACGGCGCGACGGGTCGGTCTCCATCAGGCGGCAGAGGTTGCGTTCGGCATCGAAGGCTTTGCAGGTAAACCACGAGCCTTCGTCGGTCGGCGGCGGTTCGCGCAACGGCACGAACAGTTCGAGCACGGCGTCCAGATCGGGCGGCAGCCCTTCGGTCTCGCCGCGGTCGCGCCGGGTTTTCCAGTCGCGCAGGGTTTTGTCGGTGACGCTGAGGAAAAACGCGCGGCAGCAGGTGCCGCAGCAAGCGCAGGGGATGTCGGTTTCGACGTCGTCGGGAACGCGGATGTCACCCCAGGGTGTTTCGATGCGGGCCATGGTTTACGCGCTGGCGCGGGCTTCTTTTTTCGCGCGCCGTTTTGCTCTCCACCGCCGCCAACAGCCGGGAATATCGTCGATGATGATGCGGTAGATGCACGGGATGATAAACAGCGTCATCAGCGTCGAGCCCATCATGCCCCAGACGATGACGTTGGCCAGCGGCGACCACGATTCGCTACGACCGCCCAGGCCCAACGCGGTCGGCAACAGACCGCCGATGGTCGTCAGGCTGGTCAGAAAAATCGGGCGCAGGCGCAACCGTCCGGCGCGCAGCAGGCTGCTCCATTTACCGATGCCGGCGGCGCGGCCTTTGTTGATGAAGTCGATCATCACAATCGCGTCGTTGACCGCCACCCCGGCCAGCGCAACCAGCCCGTACAACGCAATCAGCGACACCGGGCTCCCCGAAACCAGCAGGCCGATCATCGCGCCGATGAAGGCGAAGGGAATGGTGGCCAGAATGATCAACGGCTGCGAGAAGCTTTTAAACTGGCCGCCGAGAATCACGAAAATGATGAAGACGCCGATGAGAAACAAGCGCTTGAGCGCCGTCAGCGATTCCTCGAATTCCTTGAATTGCCCGCTCATGTCGATGCGGTAACCCGGATAGCGGCGGGCCAGTTCGTCGTCCCAGTATTGCTGAATCTGACTGTTGATCACCATCAGTTGGTTGGCAAACGCCGGCGCAATGTCGGCCGAAACCAGAATGTAACGATCTTGATCGAAACGCTCGATGGTCGGCCAACTGTCGACGATCTCCAAGCGGGCCACCGCCGTCAGCGGCACCCAGGCCACGTTGCCCATCGCGTCGGTGCCGGGCACCTTCAACTGCTTGAGCGTGTCCATGTTTTTTTCGAAGCTGCGCGGATAGCGCACCACCACTTCCACTTCGTCGTTGCCGTCGCGGTACGTGGTGCTGATCATCCCCTCGAAAGCCATGCGCACGAATCCGGCGATCGAGCCCAGGTTGAGGCCGTAGCGCGCCGCCGCCGTTTCGTCGACGACGATGCGCACTTCCTTCTTCGAGCTCTTCCAGTTGTCCTGAATGTCGACCACACCCGGTATTGTCTCCAGGTGTTTGCGCATCTGCTTGGACAACTCGATCAACGGTTCGAAGTCGCGGCCGAGAATACGCACCTCGATGGCCTTGCCGGTCGGCGGACCGCCTTGCGCTTTCTGGAAGCTGAGCTTCTGAATGCCGGGAATATCCTGCACCCGGCTGCGCAGGTCGCTGATGATTTCGTCAAGCGGTCGCCGGCCCTCCTTGCGCGAAACCAACTCCACCAAACATTCGGCGACGTTGCTGGAAAAGATCCAATCGCTTTCGGTGCGCATCAAACCGGCAATGCCCTGGATGGACGTGACCTCCTCCTCGGGCAAATCCGCCGCTGCTTGTTCGATGAGCGTCAACACTTTGTTCGTTTCCGATAAACTGGTTCCGGACGGCATCTCGACGAACACCTGAAAGATGTTGATTTCCTCGCCGGCGAACAGTTCGACGCCGACCACCGGAATCAGGCCGAAAGAACCAATGAACGCAACCAGCAACAACACCACGATCCAGCCGCGGCGCCGCAGCACCCGCGCGAGCACGTGGTTGTACCAACGACTGAACGACCGCAGCCAGGCCGGTGTCGGCGCGGGCTTGGTCACCTTGGACGTCCACTCAGCAAAGTGCGAAGGCAAAATGATAAACGCCTCGACCATGCTGGCGGCCAGCACCAGGCAGACGACAATGGGAATCTCGCGCAGAAAACGGCCCATGATGCCCGGCATCAACATCAGCGGCATGAACGCGGCCACCGTCGTTGCCGTCGCCGACAATACCGGCGAGGCCACTTCCGCCGCACCGTCCACCGCCGCCTCGCGCAGCGGTTTGCCCATCTGGTAATGGCGGTAACAGTTTTCGATGATGATGATCGCGTCGTCGACGACGATACCCAGCACCAGAATCAAGGCGAACAACGTGTTGCCGTTAACCGACGTGCCCGAGTAGTACATAAAAATGAACGTCGACAAAAACGTCACCGGAATGCCGAGAGCGACGAACAATGCGTTACGCGCGCCGATCGCCAGGTACAGGAAAATGACGACCAGCACCAGGCCGAGAAACGCGTTGTTGCGCAGCACGTTCATCACGTCGCGAATCTGAATGCTCGTATCGCCGCTGAGCACGATCTCCACGCCCGCCGGCATAATCGGCTGCACATCCTTTATCAATTTGCGGATGTCTTGAATGATGTCGATCGTGCTGGCCTGCGCGCGCTTGGCGACGCTGATCGACACCGACGACTGACCGTTGAGATGCACCTGCGTACGACGTTCCTCGAAGCCGTCGGTGACCAGTGCGATGTCGCCCACCTTGAGCGCGTCGCCGCCGGGCATGCTGCGCACGATGACGTTGCGGACGCGCTCGGCGTCTTGAAAACGGCCGATCGTCCGCAGTAAAAATTCCTCGCGCCCCGCGATCACCTTGCCGGCCGGCACGTTGCGGTTGGCCAAGCTGAGCATCATCGATACCAACTCGGGCGTTACCCGGTGTGTTTCCAGCGCGTCCGGATCCAACTCGACCCAGGCCTGCCGTTCGTGCACGCCGGTCAACTCGGCTTTGGCCACGCCGTCGATGCGCAGCACGCGCCGCCGCAGGTCGGTGACGATCTGCCGCATTTCCAATTCGGACAACGGTCCCCCGAGATTGATCGTGACGATCGGCACCATCTCGGTGGTATCGAAGCTGTTGACCATAATGTCTTTGTCGTCGACTTCCTCGGGCAGGTCGCGCACCTTGTCGATTTCCGCTTTGATGTCGAGCAGCCGCGTGCGGAAAACGTCGTCGCTCATCGTTTCGAACTTGACCATCACAAAGCTCGACCCTTCGGTCGAGGTGCTGATGATCTCGCGCACGTCCTTGATGTCCTGAATTTCCTCCTCGATCGGAATGGTCACCAGTTGCTCGACTTCTTCGCTGCTGGCGCCCGGATAAGGCGTGATGATGAAGACCCAGTTGAACTTGACTTCGCTCATCAGCTCGCGCGGAAGATCGAGAAAGGCAAACAAGCCGATGATGATGATCGTCGCCATCAGGATGTTGACGAGGACGGGATTTTCGACCGACATCTCGACGAGACGGCGCATAGGCTATTCCTCCGCCTCGGGCGTCGGAGTGGCGGGCGGTTCCACGCGCTTGCCGTTACGGTGAACGATCTCCAGCCGGCTGCCGTCGACCAGCGAACGGTGACCGACGACGACGATTTGCTCGCCCACCTGCAAACCGGTCAGCACCAACACGCGTTGACCGTCGCGCGGGCCCAGCGTCACTGGCTTGGCGGTTGCGAAAAAACCGTTTTCATCTTCGTTGACGACGAAAACCGCGTCGCCCCCATTGACGGTAACCACCTGATCGCGCACGACGACTACCGCGCCTTGCACGCGGTCGATAACGACGCTGACCGTGGCGCGCATACCCGCCAGTAGTTCGCCGTCGGCGTTGTCGATTTCCACCTGCACCGGGAACCCGCCGGAAGCGCGGTCGGCGGCAACGCCCACGCGCGTCACTTCGCCGTCAAACGTCCGATCAGGCAGCGCCGGCACCAACACCTGCGCAGCCATGCCCGGTTTAACCTGCTTGATTTCCATTTCCGACAACGCCAGGTCGATGCGCATCGTCGCGTCCTTCACCACCGTTATGACCGGTGTGCCGGGCGCGACCAACTCGCCGGGGCTGACCAATCGTGCGCTGACCCGTCCGGCGAAGGGTGCGCGAACGACTGTTTCGCCCAGATTGCGGCGGGCCGATTGCACCGCGGTGCGGGCCATCATCAACGACGCCGCGGCCGCATTGGCGTTGGTTTCCGCTTCTTCCAATTGCGCCTGGGTCACGTGACCTTGCGCGGCCAGCTTCTTCGCGCGCACGTAATTGTCCTGCGCCAGTTTGTTGCCGGCTTCGGCCGAGGCCAATTGAGCCTTCGCCTGTTTTTCGGCCAGCCGGTAATTGGACGAATCGAGTACAACTAACGTTCGCCCCTTGCGCACCGTATCGCCCAGGTCGGCGCGGATCGACACCACGCGGGCGGAAACTTCGGCGGTCAACGTCGCTTCTTCGCTCGGTTCGACCACGCCGCTGGCGTTCACCCGTTCGACAAACTCCTGCGGGCGAAGCGTCTGCACATCCACCGGCCAGGCGTTGCGTTTGACCGCGCCGGTCAACCGTTCGGAAACGCTGACCGTTCGGTTGATCACGGCGAAGATCAACGCGATGATAAAAATCAACACGGCGATCAAAATGACCGCTTTGCGACGTCCGCCGGTAGTCGTCGGCTTTGCCATCGCTGCCTCCGCTATTCGTCCGCCGCCGCCGTTACGTATTCCCAGTCGGCGAGGGCGATTTTAAAATCACTGATGGCGCTGATCAGATTCGACTGCGCCGTTTTGTAGGCCAGTTGCGCGTCGAGCAATTCGAGGTTGTTGGCCATCCCCAACTGCTCGCGACTTTCCACGATGTGCAGATTCGCCTCCGCGCTTTGGGTCGCCTTCTGCGCCGAAAGCACCCGCAGGCGCCCGGCGCGCAGGTTGAGCCGCGCGGCGAAGGTACGTTGCAGGAACGTGCGGCGGTACGATTCAACGTTCATCCGCGTCGCATGCAACTGCCGGCAGGTGCTGCCGATTCCGCTGACCGCGCCGAAGCTTTGAAACAGCGGGATCTCGACGCCGATGCCCATTGTCCAAGCGGTGTCGCCGTCCAACTCCATCGTGTCGTTGGTTTCCCAACTGTAGTTGTAGGTGAAGTTGACGTTGGGCAGCAGCGCGCCGATCGATTGCAGGTTCGACACCCGCGCCAATTCGACGGCGTTGTCCTGCGCCTGCACCGCCGGGTGATTGCCGATCTGCGTTTGCGCTTCTGTGTCGGCCGTTGCCGCCATTTCGGCCTGTTGCATTTCCTCAGGGCTGACCGAAACGTCCAGCTCCGGTAATTCGATCTCGCGGTCGACCGCTTCGCCGATTACCTGCGCCAGCGCCATCTTCGCCAGGGCGAAGGCGTTGTCGGCCTCGGCCAGCGAACCCTCGGCGTTGGCCACCTCGGCTTCCCAGCGCAACACGTCGCTGACCGTCGCCTGACCCACCTCGCGCCGCGCGTTCGCCAACTCCAGCGATTGCCGCGCCAGGGACAACGATTCGGTCACTACCCGGAACAGCGCTTTGGTTTTCAACGCTTCGTAGTATGCCTTTTTCACTTCCAGCGCGACCTGCAGGTAAGTATCCTGCGCGGCCAGGTCGGCGGTTTCGCGATTGATCGCCGCCGAATGGATGGCGACGTACTCCGCGCCGCCGTTGAAAATCGGCTGCACCAGGTAAATCGAACTGGAGTAGTTGTCTTCCCACAGCGTACGCTTGGCGCTCGGATCGAAAGCCTTCATCATTTCGAAATACTCGTCGGCCTCGTCGAGCGTGTCTTCGTCGGGCCGCGACCAACTTGAATTGAAATACACGTGCGGCAACCAGCCGGAAATCGCCTGACCCAGACCCCAATTCGCGGCCGAGGCGTTGTACTGCGCCGCACGCAAAGCGTGGTTGTTCTCCAACGCCATTTCGATGGCTTTGTCCAGCGTCAGCACTTCGGCCGACGCCGGCACGGCCAGCGTCAACAGCAACGCGATTCCCACCAAAACTCCGACCATCCTGTTCATTGCCGCTACTCCTTGGCTTCGGCTATTTCGCCAGCGCCTTACGGCGCGGGTGCGCTTTGGCTTTGCCTGTCTGCTTTTCGGGTTGGATGTATTGGCCCATCTGCTTGCCGCCGAACAGATCGCGCTCCAGGTAACGCTCGGCCAGTTCCTTTAAAAACTCGCTCTCGGCGCGCATGTGCACGACCGCATGTTCGATCATGACCGTCGCAATCTCGGGCACGGTTGCATCAGCCGCTAAATCTTTTTCGTGTTGGGTCAGAAATTTCAGCGCACCGTCAATCCTCTGCGCCCGCTCGCGAAGAATATCCCCCACGCGGTCACGACCCAGCGGCTGCGAAAAGAAAATGCCCACGTCCAGCGGATGGTATATCATCTGCCCGGTGGTTAAAACGTTCTCCAAGCGCTCGACAAACGCCTCGCGGCCTTCGTCGGTGATGCGGTAAATCGTGCGCGCCGGATTGCTGCCGTCCTTCTCTTCGCTGATCGGTTTGACAAAGCCCTCGCGGGTCAATTTTTCCAGCGCGTAGTAAATGGATCCGAATTTGATATCCGACCAATGGCCCATCAAACGCTCCATCACCTTCTTCAATTCATAACCGTAAAAATCCTTTTCCCTGAGAAATCCCAAAATCGCCAGTTGTACACTCATCGTCCTCAATCCTTTTAACAAGTCTATTATTCGGGAAAGCTACCACACTAGTTGGAATTTGATATACAAATTTGAATAATTCGTCAAGCCGGTTTTTTGTTAAATGAAGCATTTGTGCTATCTTCCCCGCATGTTTCATGCATTCCGCCGAACCCTGCCGCGATGGTTTTTCGTTTGTATTTTCGCCGGGTTTGTTTTCGGTTTGAGCTGTGCCCCGAGCCAGATGGCCTACCTGGGCGCGCTGCTGCGCTTCACCGAGCACGGGCCGACGACGCTGCTGGTGTCGACGCCCGACCATCTCGTGCTCGCCGAGGTACACCAGACGCTGGCGGGAATCGAGGAAACGGCGGTGGAATCGCACGAAACGCCGATCGATTTGAACGAAGCCGTCTACGGCTGGGCAGAGCAGATCGGTCGCACGCTCGGCTTTTTCCGCGAGGTGAATATCGTCGCCGCGCAACCGGCCGGGAAATGGATCAAGCGTCTGTCGGTCGACCCGCGCCGATCCGGCACGCCCGGTTACCGTCTGCTGCAGACCTATCGCCCCGAAGATCCGCGTCGCGACCCGCTGGCGCCGCCGCCGCCGAGCGAGGCCGACCTGGACGACCCTGCCGCGGCCCGCTGCCTGCTGCGCACGGAAATCCCGCGCGACAATCTGCCGCGTCCGCTGTGGTACGCCTTCGACGCGCGCAAAACGGCCGAGCGTTTCAAGTCCGACTATCTTCTTCTGATTAGTTTGGATCACCTTACTGTGATCGACACCGGCGGCCGTCCGAAAGTTCAGGCGAAGGCGAGCGCGTTTCTGGTCGATCTCGACGCGCCGCTGCTGGCCGCGCATTTTCCCTTCGACTTCGACCTCACCCGCGCCGAAGGCCCCGCCGGGCCGGAAGCCGCGCTCTGCGGCTCGCTCGCCGAATTGCGCGCCGACGACTGGGCCGCGCTGAAAAAATCGCTGGTCCCCCTCGGCGACCGCTACGGCTTCATCCTCGCCGCCCAGTTGGGCTGGATCACCCCCGAGCACCTCGCCCAGGAAGCGCACCGCTGGCAAAAAGAGAATGAACGGGTGATCAACCGCCAACTCGACACGGAATAGCTCCCCGCCTTGCTATCTTTTGATTTTTACTTGATTTTTTACTGCTGCGCCTTGCTCAGCCGTTCGTTGATCCACGTGATGGCGTCGTCGATGTTGTTGTGGATGAAGGG
>Ga0272444_10000717_pt1 | contig 34111 bp, 24 predicted proteins | sample SSMForm13_FD_201033 | JGI IMG/M metagenome (GOLD analysis project Ga0272444, IMG submission 201033) | Marine sediment archaeal communities from Little Sippewissett salt marsh, Falmouth, MA, United States - SSM-Form-13 | ecosystem: Environmental > Aquatic > Marine > Wetlands > Sediment ...
ATCCCGCCACGGGCCTTGGTGCTCAGGCGAATGGTGGATCAGCGAAGACGGCATGGAATGGCGCCGTCCCTGGCGGGAGGTGTTCGCCAACGGGCAATGCGACGAGACTATCCGCCACGAGCCGATGTGCCTCGGCGGAAAATTGCTGTGGAACCTCGGTGGCAAGGTGTTCGGCCTGGACGAAGACCGCATCTACTACGTCGGCGCGCTGTGCAACGCGGAACTGTCCACACCCGCATTCGAAATGCCCGCAAGACATTTGAATCTAAACGCATCTCTCAACTTCCACGACGATCCCGCCCGCGGCATGAGAAACCAGGCATACATCATGGCCGAACTCACCGACCCGGACGGGAAGACAATACCCGGATACGAGAAAGAGAAATGCGCATTTACGAATCTGCCGGCAAAGATCGTCCCGCTTTGCTGGACACCGGGTGAGCACACGCTGTCCCCGCTTGCCGGGAAGAAGGTCCGTCTGCGCTTTTACATTCGAGATGCGCGGATATACTCTGTGTGGGATAGCGGCCCGGTCGGCGATTGAGCACGTCGGAAAAGACAGACCCATGAAAGGGACCACAATATGGCTAAGGGACTCCAAGTCGCCGTTGTGTTGCTCCTACCTGCCTTCGTTGCGACGGTTCATGCCGATGAACCGCGCCTTTGCCATATGACGGCATCGCCACCGACACTTGTTGCGGGGATGACCACTGAGCCTATCGCAATCGACGGCAAGTTGGCGGAGGCAGCATGGAGGAAGACCAAGGCATCAAGCGGCTTCACCCTGGTCCTGGAGGCCAACACCAAGGCCCCGCAGCAGACGCACGTCTGCGCCCTGCACGACAAGGACAAGCTCTACATCGCCATGGTCTGCGATGAACCTAACGTCTCCGGGCTGGTCAAGCGAGCGGACACGCAGGGGAAGTATCCATCTTCCGATGACCGCATCGAGGTGCTGATAGGGGCACCCGACCTGCCTGACACTTACTACGAATTCGTCGTCTCGTCCGGGAATATCCGCTTTGAGGCCAGGTCCCGCGTCCGCGTCGAACCGTTCGATTTCTACACGACCACGGGCGTCGAGCCGTCAGCGAAGTCATTCCAAGAATCGGACCCGGACTGGAGCGCCGACTGGGAAAGTGCCGTGGTCGAGGGCGAAGGCTGCTGGACCGTCGAGATCGCTATCCCACTGGCGAAGTTGGGCATCAACACAATCGAAGACCAGGTCTTGCGCGCCAACTTCGGCCGGGTGCGCGTTACCTACATGCCGTCGCCATGGGGCAGGCGATTGCGGCCGAACATCAAGCCGGATCATTCAGCGTGGTCCTCTCCAAAAGGCGAGATGGGAACCCCGGCGCTTTTCGGCTACATAACGCTTGCCGACAGGCGCGGAAATGCCCCATCCACACCCGAGATGGTTGAGGTAGCCGTACCGGGAATGCCCGGAATGCCAGGCGTGCCGAGATCCGAGCGTCCCCCCGACCGCGTCAGATTCACCGTAAAGGCCGAGGGGCCCGCGCGGAAGCTTCCTCGCTTTTGGGACGGACTGGGCGGATCCAGGCTTTCGCCCTTAGACCCGGGCGTGCTGAAGAGGACATACGGGAAGGGCTACTGCACAAAGGTTCGTCTGGACCGCCCTTGGCCACGCAACAGTAAGCTTGTGAACGGCAAGTTGGAGGGGGATATGTCCGCGGTCAATCGCATCTATGACACCGTCAGGGATAACAGGATGACGGCCATCGCCACGATCTGGCACGTACCGCGGGAGATCGAGTACGCCAACCCCTCCGCCAGGCGTCGCGGAGGACCGTTGAAGGACGAGAAGGACTACCGGGTCATCTACGACATCTACAGGGCGTACTTCCAGTATCTGCTCGATCGCTATGGTCGAGAGTTCTTCGATGAGCTTCGTTTCGAGTTCTGGAATGAGCCCGACTGGCCCGGAAAATTCTTCGGCGGAACCGTGGACGATTACTTCAAGTGGTACGCGTGGGTCGCCAAAGCGTTGAAGGACGTTTCCCCCACCGGTAGGATCGGCGGACCGGCTGTAACTGGCGGCGGATTCAGCTTCACGCGGGAGTTCCTCCAACGCTGTCGCGACGCCGAGAATCCCGCCACCGGCGGCAAAGGCGCCCCGGTGGACTTCGTGAGCTTCCATACCTACGGCTGGCGTGCCCAGCTTACGCCTTACGCCTCCGCCGACACGATACTGACCATGGGACGATTCTGGAAAATCATGGACGATACGGGGTTTGCAGGGACAGAGACCTTCGTATCGGAGTTTGGCATAGAGCCAACCGGCGCGGCCGGAGGTCCCTACTACTGGTTCCGCAAGACCCACTACGCCCCGGTCTGGCTGGCCAGATTCGTCAAGCAGACCAATGACGCTACCCAGACCTATGCCCACATGAAGGCCCGGATCGACGGGATACTCATACATCTTGGCGCAGCGTTTGACAGTCCCCCCTTCCACGGGAAGCGCTCGCTGTTCACTGAGAAGTTCGTCCCCAAGCCCTACTACAACGGCTATGTGCTGTTGAACGAACTGGGAGGCGAGCGGCTTCAGGTGGATGGGCCGGAAAGCCAGGACATTGCCTGCATGGCCACTCGGCGTGAGGATGGGTCGCTGGCCATACTGGTATTTCACTTCAGGGAATATGCTCGAACCAGTCCGGAACAGGATGATGTAACCGTCGAATTGGCGGGCCTGCCCGTCATGGGCGCAAGGATCAGCCAGATGCGTGTGGACGAGAGGACCTCCAACAGCCACACCGCATGGGTCAAGATGGGATCACCCCGGCAGATCACTGACGAGATCGCCGCCAAGCTGATCGCCGCAGGCGAACCCGTTAGATTGCCGGTAAATGCGAACGGTAGCGGCGTCGTTGAGCTGAACATGCCCGTCAACAGTGTAGCCGTCTTGATAGTCGAACCAGACAGCAAACCGCGCGCAAGCACCTCGACCGCACAATGATGACTGATCTCCAGTTAGATGGCTTCCGCAGTCAAGACAAAGGGAAGGAGAAACCGTGACCAAAGATCTGCACATTGCCGTTGACTTCAATGACGACCTGTCCGAGTCCGGCAGATACTTTAAGGAGGCCGACTTCGACGCGATGCTCGACTACGCCGCCTCGCTGGGCGCTAAGCGGATGGAGTGGATCGTCGATATGGTCTGGTCGCATTACGACATGTACCCCGGCGGAATAGACGTACTGAAATACGTCACAGACGGTGCGCACAAGCGCGGAATGGAGCTGTACGCCGTTATCAAACCATTCGAAGGCTGCCTCAACAGCGCCGTGCCGCACACGATGCCCGCGCCGAAGGGCATGTCGATCCCCGACATCCGCGGCATTCTCTTTCAGGCTCGCCCGTTCGTCGCAGAACATCCCGAGATGCGCCTGAAACGCATCCCCGGCAACTGGAACCCTCCGGGTGCGATCAAGGCAATTAATTTGGTCAAGGAAGGCGACGAACCGACGCGAATAAAGCCTGAACACCTCACGCTGCTGACCAGCGCGACCACCTGTGGATTCAAACCCTACACCGGCCCGATCGAGTTCAGCGAGTCATGCCAGTGGCGGGATCTCTTCCCCCGCTACAAGAATTGCCGCATCATCACACTCGGCGGGCTGAACATCCCGGAAGACCAGCGGTACTTCGTCATTCGCTGCTCCCTGGCCGATGAGCAAGGCGACTTCACCAACGAACTTGCCAAGATGGTCGAGCTGGTTGGTGAAAACGGCGAGGTGATACCCTCGACCATATCCAATGGCCCTGTCGACCCGCAGCACAACACTTTGCGGGGCCTTACGGATCCTTTCAACGCGCAGCGGACGCGTTACGGCCACTTGCCGGAAGTCCAGGAGGCCCTTAAAGACACCAAGCGCATCGACGAGATGTGCAGCGATCTGTTCGGCTTCGAGGGCATCTTGATGGTCCCCATCGAGGTCAAGCCCCACACCCTGGACGGCGTGGGATACGTCGCCGTCGCGCGTGGCAAGGCGGAATACCTCGCCGGCGCGCTCCATCCCGCCTATCCTGAAGTTCGCCAACACTGGCTGGAGATGACTCAGTACTGCATCGACCGCGGAGTGGACGGGATCGACTATCGCACAGCCAACCACACTATTTCCAGCGAGCTATGGGCCTACGGATTCAACGAACCGGTGCTGGACGCGGGAAGCAACTATGTGGATCAGGACGCCATAGCCAAGCGCAACGGTGACGCCTACACGCAGTTCCTCGCCGAGGCGCGAGACCTACTGCACGCCAACGGAAGGAAGATCACAATCCACCTACATGAGTCGCTTATCGCCTTTAACGAGCGCGGAGTTACGCCGCGGGTGCCGGTCGTTTGGGACTGGCAGTGGGAAAAGTGGGTCCAAGAAATCGCCGACGACGTCGTCTATCGCGGCGTGTTTCACGTCCGGCCTTGGACCAACCGGCGCGTCGTGGACCGCCTCTCCGCCGTCGCCGCCGAAGCGGGCAAGCCGTTCATTTATCAGTGCATGAGAATACAGCTTCTATACGATCCGCCTCACCCGTGCATCGAGCGGGAGATGGCCTACGTACTCGACCATCCTCGCATCGACGCATACCAGCTCTACGAGACTGCCTACATAATGCGGATGGGCGATGACGGCGTACTCCGCGGAAGCCCGCATGTAGCCAAGCTTGTCAAGGAGCACTGGAAGTAGGTTAGAGGTGAGAGGCTGGGGGACAGGTGGCGCGGCTTGTCCCAACGGCACAACCAGAACCCTGGAAAAGCTGCTCATCGTGATTGGGCCTTCCGGCCTTTCCTCGGCCCAATCCACGGCAGAGGTTCCCTGCGGGGAAACCCAATCGGGGCAGCGAAGATCACTCCTGGATCACTGCCTTGCCACTGGCGACATCGAGAGTCCATGGCCTCGGTGCGGGCAGGGACACCTTGCCGTCGCCGATCTCCAGCGGCATCCAAAGATAACGCGAATCCCACTGCCTGCGCGGCCGCCAGATGTCGCCCATGAAGATCACGGTCGTTGCACCCGTCCCGACGACCTTGAGCAGGAACGTTGACTGCGAGCCGTAGGTGTTCGTGTCCGGCGGCGCGATGTCTCTGAACTTGGACCAAGGCCCTTCCAGCGATTCGGCGGTCGCATACTTGTTGGGGTTCGCTTGCCAACCGGTCAATCCTGAGCCTACTACATAGTACAGACCTCTGTAGTGAACGATCGCACCGCCTTCGATGGCAGACCGGATAAAGCAGACCTCTTTCTCGACATCCATGTAATCGTCAGACAGCTTGGCAATGTAGAAGCCCCCCGATGGTCGCGACTCGAAGATCAGGTAGGCCAAGCCATCGTCATCGACAAACTGTCCGATGTCCCGGCTTTCCTTTCCGAGCGGCCGGAAACTGCGAACGTAGTGATAATCCCCATCCACCGTATCGCAAGTCGCGACCGCGACCTTGGCGATCTTGTACCCAGACTCTCCGGGCTTCAGTCCGTCAAGGTGCATGTACATCACGAACTTCCTTGTCTTGACGTTGTAGAAGACCTTGGGTCGCTCCAATACCCAGGACCGACCGATGTTCTCAGGATCGGAGAGCTTGAGGACCTGGTTGCGGAATGTCCAGTTCACAAGATCGGTGGAGCTGTAGCATGCTACATAGCGGTAGTCACGATCATTGTCTCGGGAACGGTCCTCGCCAAACCAGTAAAAGACATCACCCAATCTTACAATGCCGCCGCCATGTGCCTGCACGTGCAGGCCTCTGTCATCCGGCCAAACCTCCCCAGGGCAAATCAGTCGGGGATTGGCGCATCCATTCGCTGCAATCACAAGCAGCATGAGAAAGGCCAGAGTGAACATGATCGCCATCTGCATTGGCTGTCCTTCCGTCTGCCAACTGTCTCAATGAACATCTCTTCCTATGGTCCGGACGGATCGCCCGCCTGCGCCTATTGGTCGCGGCACTGCCGCCTGATAATCTCTATCTGGCCGGCCTGGGACAAATCACACACCAACTTCTTCCCTCGGCAAGGTCGGTAAGGTCGGGGCCTACTCCGTTTGGTTTGCCTGCGAGACAATGTCCTGAAGAGGTCTGAACTGCTGATCGAACAGATAGCTGTAATGCCCGTCCGTCCTGAGAAGCTCTTCGTGCCGACCGGTCTCAACTAGCTTGCCTTCTTTCAGTACGAGTATCCGGTCGGCGTTGGTGACGGTGGAAAGCCTGTGAGCGATTATCAGCGATGTCCTGCCCACCATCACCCGCCGAAGCGCCTCGGTTATCAGGTTCTCACTTTCGCTGTCCAGGCTGCTGGTCGCTTCGTCGAGAATCAGTATCTTCGGGTCCTGAAGGATGGTCCTGGCAAGGGACAGCCTCTGCCTCTGGCCACCTGAGACATTGAGCCCGCGCTCGCCGAGTATCTCGTCGTAGGCATGCGGGAAAGACATGATGAACTCATGGGCATTGGCAAGCCTGGCCGCCTCGATGATCTCCTCCTGACTGGCACCTTTCTTGCCATAGCGTAGGTTCTCCCGCACCGTGCCCGAGAACAGCATCGTGTCCTGCAAGACGATGCCGATGCTCCTTCGGAGCCTTCTAAGCGGGTAGTCGCGAACATCGATTCCGTCGATCTCGATTGCGCCCGATGTAACGTCGTAGAGCCGGGGAATCAGTGTAACCAGTGTGCTCTTTCCCGCCCCGCTTTCGCCCACGATCGCCACCTTCTCGCCCGGCTCTATCTGGAAGCTCAGGCAGTCAAGAACGTTCTCTCCTCCACCGTATCTGAAGGTGACGTCCTTGAAGGCGACCCTCCCTTGCTTCGGCGCGCGGTTCTGGACTTGGGGTTTCTCCTGAACCTTGGGGACCTCGTCGAAGATGGCGAAGACCCTCTCGATCGCAGCCATGGACGTCTGGTAGGTGATATTGATCTGGCTCATGCGCCTTACGGGCATATACAGCAAAGCCGCCGTACCCGTGAACTGAATCACCTCGCCCACGGTCAGGTTGCCGCGAATTGCCAGAAACGCCCAGACCACCCACACCATGTAACTGGCAAGGCTTATAAGAAAGTTTCCACCGGCGTTGAGTGCCTGTGAGAGCTTGCCCCTTCTGACAAAGCGGCCCCGCAACTCTCCCGCCTGGGCGGCGAAGCTCTTCTGTTCGGCCGGCTCCTGTGCAAAGCTTTGGACAACGGCTATCCCCGCCAGGCGTTCCACGGCCTGTCCGCTCATCACCGAAGTCTGCTCCTGGACGTCTCTACTCGCCTGGCGAAGGCGCGGATTTACCTTCCTGAAAAGCAGACCGTAGAGTGGGAGCACCGAAACGACCACCAGCGTCAACTGCCAACTGATGGACAGTAGCACCACCAGCGCCAACCCGCCCGAGGCCAGGTCAATAACGATATTCACAACCCCCTGGTTAACCATCATCTGGGACTGGGCGATGTCGCTCATCAGCCTGCTGAGGATGCTTCCGGTCGGCCTGGATTGGTGGAAGCCAAGGCTCAACCTCTGCAGATGCCTCCACAGGTCCTGTCTCAGGTCGAAGGCCACCCCGCTTGAGACACGAACGGTGAAGTAGCCGCGGAAGAATATCGCGAGCGCCTCGAGCACACCCACGCCGGCCAGCACTGCCGCCAATTGCCAGAGCAGCCTCAGGCGGGCTTCATCGGTCAAGTCGCCTTCGTTAAGTGCAACCCGGTCGATTATCAGTCTTGTGATGTAGGGCGGCGCCAGAGGAACAGTGAACTTGGCCACCCCAGCCAGCACCACCAAGCAGAGCAACCAACGGTATGACCATGCGTAACGGAGGTACCTGACAAGCAGACCTCGTTTGCTGTCACTCACAACGACGCACACCTTTCGATCCAAGGGTCGAATGCGAACAGATCCACGGGGCCACATGGACCCGTTAGGATCATTCTAACAGGCTGATAGAGATCAGCAAGGCCGCCCCTATGAATCAGTATGAATCAGAAGGCCAATAATGGACAAATCCTATTTTCCTGGAGAAGTGCTGCTCTGATCCGGTGCGTTCTTGGGGCGTCCGCGCGGCAGCGCGCGCAATCTTCTTCCGAGCTTCGCCTCCAGTCTGGCAACGAATCTGTCGCTACCCAAGGGCCGACCACGACTTGTCCATAGCCTTAGGCGCTCCACCTCACGCTCGTCATCTCCTTGGCGGAGAACCTTTCGCCACTGCTCAGGCGTCGTCCGCCGCCGCCATTTGGGCATATTCAGCAGGCCGGCCCCATCCGTCCACCCGCAATGCGCCGCGGCGCTGCTCCATTGCCAGCGCCAAGCGACACGGCAGAGCTTGGCGCGGACCGGGTTGCGTTCAACGTATGCCAGAGCCCGCCGAAAATGGCGATCGTCAAGAGCGCACGAGAAGAAGCGATCCTGCCATAGATGACCGCTGCGCCCGTGCCTGCCGTTGATGTACTGCGCATACACCTGGTTCGTCCGCTTGAGGGCGCCGGCCAGCGAATCCGCCTCTACCGGCGTGGCTAACAGATGAACATGATTGGTCATCAGGCAGTAGCCCTCAATGGACAGACCGAAGCGGTCGCAGGCGTCGGAAAGGAGGTCAAGAAACACCCGCCGATCGTCATCGACGAAGAAAACGTCCTGGCCATTGTTGCCCCGCTGGGTAACGTGGTGCGGACAGCCAGGTATCACGATGCGAGCCGATCGAGGCATGACCAGATGCTAGAGCTAAGGTAAAACAGTGTCAATATAAAATAGGGTCCGTCCCTATTTAAATGTTGTTGCTCAGGCGGCGTGCATCAGTCACAATTGGCGCAGCCATGTCCAAGAACAGAAGATCCCGAAAGGGCAAACAACGGCAAACGCCGCGCCGTCAGGATAGTCAGCCAACACACGTTCCCCGCATGGAAAAGGACTCGTCCAGTCTTCCTGACAGGCCGAGCTTCGCCGTCCGCAACTGGCGAACCATTGTCGCAGGGACAGTGATCCTTCTGGCCGGTGTGATCACCTACTCCAACAGCTTCTCCGGGCCCTACATCTTCGACGACACGACGTCCATCCCCGAGAATCCCCACATCCGAAGCCTCTGGCCGATCTGGGAGGCCATGAAAGGCCCCAGTCAGCAGACGGTGGACGGGCGCCCCATCCTCTGCCTCTCGTTGGCGATCAATTACCAGATCAGCAAACTCGACGTCTGGAGCTATCACCTTGTCAATCTGCTGATACACCTCGGCTGCGGAATGCTGCTCTACGGGATCGTCCGTAGGACGCTGTTGACCGGCAAACTGGTCGGTACGTTTGCGCGGGCGGCCTGGCCGCTGGCGCTGGTATGCGCGGTCCTCTGGCTGGTCCATCCCCTTAATACCGGGTCGGTTACATATATCGTCCAACGTGCCGAATCGCTGATGGGCCTGTTTTACCTGCTTACGCTGTACCTGGCCATCCGCGGGTGGACCGGCCCCAAATCGGTCTCGCGATACTGGTTCGCCGGGTCGGTCGCCGCATGCGCGATCGGAATGGGCTGCAAGGAAGTGATGTTTACTGCCCCGATCTTGCTGCTGATCTACGATATGGTATTCATTGCTCCACGTCCGGCCGAAGCGCTGTCCAGACGCTGGCGCTTATACGCAAGCCTAGCGGCTACCTGGGCGATTCTGGCGGCCCTGGTTGCCAAGGGGCCGCGTCACGAGTCGGTCGGATTCGGTTTTGACATATCCCCATGGGACTACGCCGCAACGCAGTGCAACGTGATCATTCACTACCTGAAGCTATGCTTCTGGCCGACGAAGCTGTCTCTGGACTACGACTGGCCGATCGCGCGAGAGCTTTCCGACTACTCAGTCAACGGTGCTATGCTCTTGGTTCTGCTGGCCGGGGTGGCCTTTGTGGTGGCGACCAAACCGAAGTGGGGCTTTCTTGGATTGTGGGTCTTCCTTATCCTCGGACCCACATCCAGCTTCTTGCCAATCGCCACGGAAGTGGCCGCCGAGCACAGGATGTACCTTCCGCTTATCGGCCCGGTCGTCGCCGTAGTTCTGGTCGCCTACTTCGCCTGCAAGAGACTTAGTGAAGCAAACAAACATGCCGAACGCACTGTGATGGCAGTCTGCCTCGCAGCGGCGTTCTCGCTGACGGTTTTGCTCGGGGCTATGACGCACAGGCGGAACATCGACTACCGCAGCAGGATAAGCATATGGCAAGATGTAACCGAGAAGCTACCCGCAAACGCCCGAGGGCATCACAACCTTGGAGTGGCGCTTTCGGATGTGGAAGAGCATCGCCAAGCTGTGGAGCACTACGAAAAGGCCCTCGCAATCAGGCCGACCTACGTGGCAGTTCTGGCCCATCGCGGGGCCTCATATAACAAGCTTGGCGAGCATGAAAAGGCGCTGGCCGACTTCAAACGCGCCCTCGAGCTGGACCCGCACAATGAAAAGGCAATTATCGGGCGAGGCGTCGCTTCCCAGGCGCTCGGACAGTTAGATGAGGCCATCGACCGGTTCAAGGAGGCGACTGTCGCCCATCCCAATTCCGCGATAGCCTGGAGCAATCTTGGCTCGACCTACGACCGTATGAAGGATTACGAAAAGGCGCTCGAGTGCTTCAACAAGGCCATCGAGGTCGATCCTGCCTTCATAAACGCCTGGGTCAATCGTGGACTGACCCGAACGAAGAAGGACCTCTGGCAGAAAGCGATCGACGACTACAGCCAGGCAATTCGCTTAGATCCGAACCATGTCGAAGCACACAGCAATCGCGCAACGGCTCATCAGCATCTTGGCGATCTCGACAAGGCGCTGGCAGACTTCACGAAGGTCATCGAGCTGGACTCTTCGCTGGCCGCGGGCTACCGCGGACGCGGGTCGATTTACATAGACAGGAAAGACTTCGACCGCGCACTGGCGGATTACGACAAGCTTGTCGATTTTCACCCGGACGACCCAGAAAGCTACGTTGCCCGCGGAAACGCCTATGGCACGGCCGGAAGGACTGTCGAAGCGATCAACGAATTCCTCCACGCCATCGACATCGACCCGGAAAGCTTCTCTGCCCACAGCAGCGCGGCCATTGCCTATCGAGACAGTGGGAACTTCGAACAGGCAGACAAGCACTTCGGCTTGGCCATCCGACTGAGGCCCGAAAGCGCCGTCGCTCATAACAATCGCGGGATTTCTCGCGGAAAGAGCGGCAAATTTGACCTGGCCATAGAAGACTTCACAAAGGCCATCGAGCTCGACCCCAATCAGGCAAGCGCCTACAACAATCGCGGAATGGCATGGGGCAACCAAGGCAAGTACGCCGAGGCAATTGCTGACTTCACCCAGGCCATCGAGATCGACCCTACGTTCGCCACTCCCCACCTCCACATGGCCATGGCCAAGGAGGGGCTGGGCGACCGCCAGGGAGCGTTGGCGAGTCTAAAATCGGCGTTACGTTTGGCCAAGGCCCAGAATCAGCAGCGAATGGTGACGACAATCCAACAGAGAATTAAAGCCTACGAAGAACAGCAACAGCGCTGACCGTCCGCCTCGCTCGCGGAGGCATATATCATAGCCGCCAACAGGAAGGCCAAGAAACCGTACGGAAGAGCAAACGTCGCCAAGGGGAACGGCCCTGCCGTCGGCGTTCTGTCATGGTGGCGCAATTCAATCGCCGCGATTCTGATATCGCTGGCGGGGATGGCTGCCTACCACAACAGCTTCTCGGGACCATTCATTTTTGACGACGGGGAATCGATAAAGGACAACCCCAACATACGCCGGCTCTGGCCGATCTGGCAGGCCATGTGGTCGCCTCCGAACCGGACAGTCTCGGGTAGGCCCGTTGTGAGCTTGTCATTGGCGGTCAACTACCAACTCAGCCGCCTGAACGTATGGAGCTACCACGCGTTCAACTTGGGGGTGCACATTCTTGCGACCATGACGCTGTTCGGGCTAGTGCGGCGGACGTTGCGGACCCCGCGCCTGCGGGAACGATTCGAGCGGGCCGCGTACTGGTTGGCGATGTGCTGCGCGCTGGTGTGGCTGGTGCACCCACTACAGACAGAGTCCGTCACTTACATCATTCAACGGGCCGAATCGCTTATGGGGCTGTTCTATCTTCTGACGCTCTACTGTGCGGCTCGCGGGTTAAACGGTCGTTCGCGGCAGCCCGGCTGGTGGCTGACAGGTGCGGTGCTGGCCTGCGCTGTGGGAATGGGCTGCAAGGAAGTGATGGCCACTGCCCCGGTCATGGCCCTGTTATATGATCGCGTCTTTGTGGGAAGGTCGCTCAGAGAAATCTTCCGCAGGCGGTGGGCGTTCTACGCGGGGCTGGCCGGGACGTGGCTGGTGCTGGCGGCGCTGCTTGCGACAAACCCGCGCGGGGCCTCGGCAGGCTTCAACACGGGCCGCATCACCTCCTTCGAATACGCATGCACACAATGCGAGGTAATACTGCACTACCTTAGGATGTCGTTCTGGCCTAAGCCGCTGGTGCTGGATTATCTCTGGCCGATCGCACGCAACTTCAGCGATGTGGCCTGGCACGCCGTCGGGCTGGCGTGTCTGCTCATCGCAACAGTGACTGCTCTGCGCTACCGCCCTGCTCTGGGCTTTGCGGCAGCGTGGGTCTTCATCATTCTCGGGCCGACATCAAGTATCGTGCCGATATTCGACGTTGCGTTCGAACACCGGATGTACCTTCCGCTGGCCGGGATGATCTGCGGGGTTGTTTGCCTATGCTATCTTGGTGCAAAGGCACTTTCGGATGCTACTTCGAGTTCGCCTCGCCTGTTGGCCGCACTTGGGGCGGCATGTTGCCTGGCAGTTACGGGGGTCTTCACCGGACTAACCATCCGAAGGAACCACGACTACCGCAGCGCGCTTGCCATTTGGAATGACACAATCCTTAAAAGGCCGGGCAACGTCCGAGCCTACAACAACCGCGCGGTCTCGTTGGAATTGCTTGGCCGGTTTGATATGGCGATAGGCGACTACTCAACCGCAATCGAGCTGTCACCCACGTATTCTGTCTCTTACCACGGCAGAGGCGTGTCCCACTCCAAGAAAGGAATGCATCAGCGGGCAATCGCCGACTTCGCCAAGGCCATAGAACTCGACCCGGATTATGTCAAGGCATACAACAACCGTGGAATCGCCTATACCAGCCTCGGTTGCTATAAAGAAGCGCTGGCCGATTTCCGCACCGCCATAGAACTTGATCCCCTCTACTCCAGGGCCTACAACAACCGCGCCATCGCGCATACTCGAATGCTAAACTACGACCTTGCCATCGCCGACTGCAGCAAGGCCATCGACCTTGACCCGCACTACGACAAGGCATACAACAATCGCGGCGTGGCCTATGGCGGCAAAGGAATGCAAGACGAGGCGCTGCGGGATTTCACCAAGGCGATAGAGCTCAACCGCGAATACGCCACGGCCTACAGCGCCCGCGGGCTCGCCTACGCCCAAAAGGGGCAATACCATAGAGCCGTCGCCGATTTCGACGCCGCCTTGAGGCTGAATCCTAACGACCACGCGGCCAGACACGACAGAAACAAGGCTCTGGGCATTCTTCGCCGCCAAGGCGGAGACAAGAAGCCGTAGGAGCAATTGCAGGCCCATGGTGAGACATTATGGCTATGGCTGTTAAGAACCTACAGGCAACTCGCAGGCGCAAAGGGGAAGTCCCAAGCCGCTCGTGTGAGGAAAGCACATTGTCCATGCGCCTTAGGACGCCCGTGGCAATTTCGCTGATCGTCCTGGCCTCGCTGGCAGCCTACCACAACAGCTTCACCGGACCTTTCATATTCGACGACATGGGTTCCATAACCGACAACCCCCACATCCGAAGCCTTTGGCCGATATGGGAGGCAATGAAGGCTCCGGACAACAAAACTGCCGACGGCAGGCCTGTCCTCTGCCTCTCGCTGGCGGTCAATTACCTCATCAGCGAATACCGGGTCTGGAGCTACCACGCGCTCAACTTGGCAATCCATATTCTCTCAGCAGTCACGCTCTTTGGCATCGTGCGGCGGACGCTCCAATCCGAGCGTCTTAGACGGGCCTTCGGCAGCGATTCTTACTGGCTGGCGCTGGCGTGTGCGGTGCTCTGGGCCGTCCATCCGCTTCAGACTGAGTCGGTCACCTACATAATCCAGAGAACCGAATCGCTCATGGGGCTGTTCTATCTCCTTACGCTTTACTGCGCAATTCGAGGGATGGTATCCAGACACTCGAGACGGTGGTATGCCGCAGCCGCAGCCTGTTGCGCCGCCGGGATGGGCACGAAGGAAGTTATGGTAACCGCCCCCGTGATAGTACTGCTCTATGATCGCGTATTCGTCACAAGATCTTTGCGGGACATCTTCGCCCGCCGATGGGGCCTTTACACGGGACTGGCGCTGTCTTGGCTGATACTGACCGCGCTCATGGGGAGCAATCCGCGCGGGGCCTCGGCAGGTTTTGACGTCCAGCCGGTCACTCCAGTCGCCTACGCGATGACTCAGTGCCGGGTGGTCCTGCATTACCTAAGACTCTCGTTCTGGCCCGATTCGCTTGTGCTTGACTACACCTGGCCGGTCGCGGAGAGCCTTCAAGAAGTCGCTGGGCATGCTGTCATTCTGGCGGCGCTGGTTGCCGGGGCCGCCTTCGCGCTTCGCTATGTCCCTGCGGTGGGTTTTGCCGCTGCATGGTTCTTTGTCATCCTCGCGCCCACATCGAGTTTCGTGCCAATACTGGACCCCGCCTTCGAGCACAGGATGTACCTGCCGCTGGCAGGGGTAGTGGCAACGACAGTGTGTGTTCTATACTTGGCGGCAAAGGCAGTTGCCGGTCCAGCAAGGGCAAGAGGCGCTCTCGCCGTGACGCTCGCGGCATCTGTCACCGCGGCCGCGGCGTTGACGCCCGCGACCATCTCCCGCAACACCGATTACCGAAGCGCGATGGCGATCTGGACCGACACGATCGAGAAGCGCCCCGCCAACGCCCGAGCGATTGGCAATCGCGCAGTCGCACTGGAAGAGCTTGGCAGATACGACGAGGCCATTGCGGACTACTCTTCCGCAATCGAGTTGAGGCCCCGATATGTTGCTGCCTACCACGGTCGCGGAAATGCTTACTTGGCCAAGGCCCTGACCGACGAAGCGATACGAGACTTCTCAACAGCGATAGAGCTGGATCCGAACCTGTATCAGGCCTACAGCAACCGCGGCATCGCCCTGACGCGACAAGGCAGGCCTAAGGCGGCAATTCCCGACTTCACCAAGGCTGTTGAGATAGCTCCCGATTACGAGAAAGCCTACTGCAACCGCGCGATGGCCTACGGGCAGTTGGGCATGGACAACCTTGCCATCGCGGATTGCGCCAAGGCCATCAAGCTTGACCCCGCCTACGCCAAGGCCTACAACAACCGCGGTCTAGTCTACAGCGCCAAGGGGATGTACGCCGAGGCCATCGGCGACTTCACGGAGGCAATTCGGCTAGCGCCGGATTTCGCCAATGCCTACGGGGCACGCGGGGCAGCTTACCTTGCCTTAGGCGAGCCTAGAAGGGCAATGGCCGATCTGGACCAGGCGATCAGGCTTAACCCCACCGATAAGCTGGCCAGGAAGAACAGAGAAAAGGCAATGAAGCTGCCTAAGTAGAGATCAGGTCCCGCCATCCCCGCCCCCGACAGCAGCCAGCCCCGTTGCTTCCCGGCAGATCAGCCATCTTCGCCTTCTTCGGATTCCGACTCGCTGTCGTCCAGTTGGAAGCGTTTACCCGCGAGGGCCCAGGCATCCACGTAAGGCGTTCTGTGGTGAGCGAGCCCGCCGGGAAGCCTCCTTCGGAAGAATCTAGCAACCGTCCAGAACAACAGCAAAAGCGTCAGCCCGAGCATGGCCACAGATAGCCAGGCAATCTTCGCCAGAAGCTTGCGGGCGGGCTCGTCTGTCATTTGACCTGCCGCCTCAGCAGCCATGAAGGTCTGTGCGGCCAGCCCAATCGCAACCGCCAGAAGCACGGCTGCTCGAATCGCAAAGCTGATTACCTGCGACCTGTCAATGCTCATGTTTTCCATGGCGCATTGGCCCTGACGTCTGTTTTCTCGATGCTGTCAAACTCCTCCAGGAGCTTTCGCCCGCGTTTTGAGACCTTCTCCGGAGGTATGACCTTTAAGACGACATACTGGTCCCCGCGCGACTCGCCCGGCCGTGAGACCCCCTTCCCCTTCAGTCGGAGCTTCTTTCCACCACCGGCGCCGGGAGGGATCTTTACGGAGGTCATCCCGTCTATCGTGGGCACATCGACCGCCCCACCGAGGGTCGCTTCCAGTATGCTTATGGGAAGGTCCATGTGTATGTCGTTTCCGTCCCGGCGGAAGTATGGGTGCGAGCCCACGTGCGCGACTAGGTGAAGGTCTCCCGCTCCACCGGGACCTATCGCGCCCCTTCCGGCGATGCGAATCCGGGAACCGTCATTGACCCCGGGTGGAACCTTCACATTAAGCGTCTCGGCCGGACCGGCCTTTCCCGGCTGCAGGTAACGTAACGTGACGCTTGTACCACGGACGGCCTGCATGAAGTCAAGGTCCAAGCGGTACTCGACGTTAGATCCCTTCGGTTTCGGCCCCCGGCGCCCTCCGCGCCCACCCCGCAGTGCGTTGAGGATATCATCCAGACCCATCCCAGAGAACCCGGAAGTCCCCCTGCCGAAGATGTCGCCTATGTCGAAGTCGAACCCTCCAGGAGCGCCCCGGACCCGTCCATCCCCGAACGGGGAGCGTCCCGGGCCGGAATGTCCGAACTGGTCGTACATCTTCCGTTTCTGGGGATCGGAAAGCACCTCGTAAGCCTCGGTTGCTTCCCTGAATTTCTTCCCGGCATCGGGCGCTTTGCTGACGTCCGGATGGTGCTTGCGAGCGAGCTTACGGTAGGCAGACTTTATCTGAGCGTCGCTGGCTGACCTGCCAATGCCGAGAACGTCGTAGTAATCTCTCTTGGCCATGCCGACATTCTACATCCCGGCGTGACTAGGTAAAGAGCATGCCTGCCCTGTGCACTTAGATGCCCCCTTCGGACCAGCTCTTACAGCAACTGAGCAAACCGGGCCTCCTGATCGTAGATTCAGTACGGGATCATAGTCCCCGTATTCTGACTCCCTGCCGTTCAGGCGGAATTCTCCAAGAGGGAAGCTTCTTACACACCTGCGGGAGTTTGCGTGCAGTCTGGCAAGCGGGGAGCAATTGTGGGACGTTTCGAGACCTTTGCGGAAATGGCGTTGAAAAATGACCCCGTCGCGTGGACAATGTTGGGTTCAGGGCCGTTGGCTCGCGTGGGCGGAAAGAGCGGCCCGCCCCGGCGCAAAGAGAGGCGGCTTCCCTCCGGCTGGTAACTTACGCAAAAGTCTTATGAGGAACGGAAATGGCCAGAATGATCGAGATGATGGACGGCAACCAGGCTGTCGCGCACGTAGCTCACAAAGTCAATGAAGTAATCGCGATTTACCCGATCACGCCGTCCAGCGCGATGGGCGAACATGCCGACGAGATGTCGGCAAAAGGGCAACAGAATATCTGGGGGACAGTTCCGCTGGTCTGCGAGATGCAGTCCGAGGGCGGCGCGGCAGCGGCTGTCCATGGCGCACTGCAGAGCGGGTCGCTGGTTACGACTTTTACGGCAAGCCAGGGCCTGCTTTTAATGATTCCCTCGATGTACAAGATCGCGGGAGAACTGACCCCGACGGCGTTCCACGTCTCGGCAAGGTCGCTTGCCTGCCAAGCTTTGAGCATATTCGGCGATCACTCGGACGTCATGGCCGTTCGCCAGACCGGATTCGGCCTGCTGTCGTCCTGTTCGGTTCAGGAAGCGATGGACATGACGCTGATCGCAACGGCGGCTTCGCTCGGATCTCGCGTTCCTTTCGTGCACTTCTTCGATGGTTTCCGAACTTCGCACGAGGTGCAGAAGATCGAGTTGCTCACGCTTGAGGACATGCGGGCAATGATCGACGACGAGAAGGTCATGGCGCACCGAAGCCGGGCAATGACACCAGATAGACCCGTGCTCAGGGGTACCAGCCAGAACCCGGACGTCTTCTTCCAAGGGCGAGAGACGGTAAACAAATACTACATAGACTGCCCCGATATCGTTCAGCAGGTGATGGACAAATTCGCCTCGGTGGTTGGGAGGCAATACAAGCTGTTCGATTACGTTGGCGCACCCGACGCCGAACGCGTGATAGTGCTTATGGGCACGGGCGCCGAGGCCGCACACGAAGCCGTAGACTACTTCACCGGTCAGGGCGAGAAGGTCGGAATCGTCAAGGTCCGACTGTACAGGCCCTTCAGCATCGAGCACTTCATGGAAGCATTTCCGAAGTCGGTCAAAGCAATAGCCGCTCTCGACCGCACCAAGGAACCGGGATCGATCGGCGAGCCCCTCTACCAGGATGTTGTCAACGCGACCAGGGAGGCGGGCCTGGACGTGGAGGTCATCGGGGGGCGATATGGCCTGTCCTGCAAGGAATTCACCCCGGCGATGGTCAAGGCCGTCTTCGAGGAACTGGCCCAAGACAAACCTAAGAACCACTTCACGGTGGGCATCAACGACGACGTGACGCACACGAGCATCGAGTACGACCAAGATTTCGGGGTCGAGAGCGACGACGTTGTCAGGGCGATGTTCTACGGGCTCGGCAGCGACGGCACGGTCGGAGCGAACAAGAACTCAATCAAGATAATCGGAGACGAAACCGACAACTACGCACAGGGCTACTTCGTATATGACTCCAAGAAGGCCGGCGCCATCACCGTCAGCCACTTGCGGTTCGGTCCGCGTCCTATTCGCTCTACCTACCTGGTCAGCCACGCTAACTTCATCGCATGTCATCAGTGGCCGTTCCTTGAAAGATACGACATGCTTGCCCCGGCAGTGGAGGGCGCGACGTTCCTTCTGAACGCACCGTACCCCAGCGAAGAAGTATGGGACAAGCTGCCCCGCCAGGTGCAGCAGGCACTGATTGACAAGAAGATGAAGTTCTACGCGATCAACGCCTACGAGGTCGCCAAGCAGACCGGCATGGGCAGTAGGATCAACACGATCATGCAGACTTGCTTCTTCGCCCTTTCCGGCATCCTTCCGCGAGATGAGGCAATCGCGAAGATCAAGGAAGCCATAAAGAAGACATACGGCAAGAAAGGCGAGAAGATCGTACAGATGAACTATGCGGCGGTGGACGGCACCTTGGCGAATCTGCACGAGATATCCGTTCCCGGCGAGGCGACCAGCAATACAGAAATGCCTCCGATCGTTCCTCCCGAGGCGCCCGAATTCGTGCAGAACGTTACGGCGAAGATCCTCGCCGGCAAGGGCAACGAGATTCCCGTCAGCATGATCCCCGAGGACGGCACCTGGCCAACCGCAACGACCCAGTGGGAGAAACGCAATATTGCGCTGGAGATACCTGTATGGGATCCGGACGTGTGCATACAGTGCGCCAAGTGCTCAATTGCGTGCCCGCACGCAGCCATCAGACCGAAAGTTTACGATCCGGCCTTGCTGGACAAGGCTCCACCGACTTACAAGAGCGCCGACGCCAAGGGCAAGGACTTCGCCGGAATGAAATGGACTATCCAGGTGGCCCCGGAAGACTGCACCGGCTGCGGCGCTTGCGTCAACGCCTGCCCGGCCAAGAACAAGCAGCAGCCAGATCTCAAGGCCATCAACATGGCCCCCCAGATCCCGCTCAGGCAACAGGAGAAAGACAACTACGAGTTCTTCCTGTCGCTGCCCGAGGCAGACCGCGCCAAGCTGAACCTGCGAACGATTAAGGGCAGCCAGCTCTGCAGGCCATTATTCGAGTACTCCGGCGCTTGTGCAGGCTGCGGAGAAACGCCTTATGTCAAGCTGATGTCGCAATTATTCGGCGACCGCGCGATCATCGGCAATGCCACCGGATGCTCCAGTATCTACGGGGGAAACCTGCCGACCACGCCATATGCGGTTAATGCCGACGGCCGCGGGCCCGCGTGGAACAACTCTCTCTTTGAGGACTGTGCCGAATTCAGCTTCGGCTTCCGCCTCACTCTGGATAAGCAGACAGAGTTCGCCAAGGAGTTGGTGACTAAGCTCCGGGATACGATCGGCGGAGATCTGGCCGATGGGCTGCTCGCCGCCGACCAGACCACCGAGGCAGGACTCGCCGACCAGCGAGCAAGAATCTCCGAACTCAAGAAGAAGCTGTCGCTACAGCCGAATGACGATGCGATGCAGTTGATGAGCATCGCCGACTCGCTGGCCCGCAAAAGCGTATGGGCTCTTGGCGGAGACGGCTGGGCTTATGACATCGGATACGGAGGCCTGGACCATGTCCTGGCCTGCGGCCGCGATATCAACGTGCTTGTGCTTGACACACAGGTTTACTCCAACACTGGCGGCCAATGCTCAAAAGCAACGCCTCGCGCAGCAGTTGCGAAGTTCGCCGCCGGCGGAAAGCCCATGCCTAAGAAGGACCTCGGCATGATCGCGATGACTTACGGCAACATCTACGTCGCCCAGATCGCGATGGGTGCGTCCGACATGCAAGCGGTCAAAGCGTTTATTGAGGCAGACAGCTATCCGGGGCCGAGTCTGATCATCGCCTACAGCCACTGCATCGCCCACGGAATAAACATGACCAACGGCTTCCAGCAACAAAAGGCTGCAGTTGCTGCCGGTGTCTGGCCGTTGTATCGCTTCGACCCGAGACTGGCCGAACAGGGCAAGAATCCGCTCCAACTCGATTCCAAAGAGCCAACGATTTCATTCTTGGATTGGGCCTACAACGAAACGCGGTTCAAGATGCTGAAGGCCTTCAAGCCGGATGAAGCAAAGGCCCTGGCCGATAAGGCGTCGGGAGACTTCGCTAGCAAGTGGCATATGCTCAAGCAGATGGCCGCAATGCAGTACGGATCGCCAGCGGAGGAACCTGTGGCCGCAGCGACGTAAGTCGGACCACAACACACACCTGACGGTACGCGGCGGGCACCCCAGCCCGCCGCTTGCCTGCGCAGGCCGGCGCTGTGCGCTACTCCTGCCTGTACCTCACAATCATGTACGCCTCGGCGTGCCCCCTGCCTGCGTTCCGCAGGCAGTGCGGAAGGTCCGCCCGGTAGTGCACCGAGTCTCCCTTGGCAAGAAGAGTTGTCTCTCCACCAACCACAAGCTCGAGTTTGCCCTTGGACAAGTGCAGGATTTCTTCCGTTCCCGGATAGTGCGCCTCGCTGAGCAGTTGGCCCCCCGCCTCAAAGCTGATGCGGTAAAACTCTATGGCCTTTTCCAGATTCAGCGGGCTCAACGTTCGGATGTTGCAGGCGGCATCCGACCTGAACGTGTAAGACTCATCGGCGTTGGGGATAATCTTCATCACGCTTGGAGCCCCGCCCGCGTCAACAAGGTCGGTCAGTAAAACTCCCATCGCACCCGCTATCTTGAGCATAACCGCAACGGTCGGATTGACCTTGTTCTGCTCGATCTGGCTGAGCATGGCCTTGGACACATTCGCCACCCTCGACAATTGCTGAAGAGTGAGCCTCCGGGCTCTTCTAAGGGATCGGAGCCTGCTTCCCAGCGATGGGTGACCCCTCATGGTTTCGGGCCGAGGTTTTTTATTGTAGTTAGCCATTAGTTTATTATAATGAACTTTGTCATAATGTACAACATGACTAATATATTATATTTGATCCCACAGTTTCCAGCAACTGCAAACAACCCTTTAAGCGAATTGACAAGTCTCGGGATCGCAAATGCAGGAGGATGACAATTGCAGGCAATCGTCAAGACAACCGCCGGCCCGGGCGTCGAACTCAAGAACGTTCCCTCCCCGGAGATAGGCATCAATGATGTGTTGATCAAGATACTCAAGACAAGTATCTGTGGCACGGACGTTCACATCTGGAACTGGGACGCATGGGCCAGCCAGACCATTCCGGCGCCAATGACCATCGGGCATGAATTTGTGGGAGTTGTAGAGGACTTCGGCGCCAACGTTCACGACTACTCCAAGGGAGACCTCGTCAGCGGAGAGGGACATCTTGTCTGCGGACGTTGCCGCAACTGCCTTGCCGGTCGAAGGCATCTCTGCCCGAATACCAGCGGAGTAGGTGTTAACCGCGACGGCGCCTTCGCCGAATTCCTGTCAATCCCGGTCAGTAACGTTTGGCCTTGCGACCCGCAAATTCCTCTGGAAGTGCTTAGTTGCTTTGACCCGTTGGGCAACGCCACCCACACCGCGTTGTCATTTGATGTCCTCGGCGAAGACGTGCTCATCACCGGAGCGGGACCAATCGGAGTCATGGCCGCCGCGATTGCCCGTCACTGCGGCGCGAGGCACATAGTCGTGACGGACATGAACCCGTATCGACTCTCACTTGCCAAAAAGATGGGCGCTACGGAAGTGCTCGACATCCGGAACCAGTCGGTTGCAGACGTACAGAGGACTTGCGGCATGAAGGAAGGCTTCGACGTTGGCATGGAAATGTCCGGAAGCCCAGAAGCCATGAAGGATATGCTCGCCAACATGTGTCACGGCGGGAAAATCGCCCTGCTGGGACTGCTGCCCGAGACGGCCATCGACTGGAACCTCGTCGTCTTCAACAGCCTGACCATTAAGGGCATTTACGGTCGGGAAATGTACGAGACCTGGTACAAGATGACCATGATGATCCAATGCGGCCTGGATATCACTCCGGTGATCACCCACCGGTTTCATTACACCGAGTTTGTTAAGGCGTTCGAAGTCATGCGGTCAGGCAATTCCGGAAAGGTAATCCTCGATTGGCAGGAGGCGTAGAACCGATGCACCCGACAGCAGCAGAGATAGAAAAGGAACTCGCCGAACTCCGCCGGGTAGGAGCCTACAAGAGCGCCCCACTGCTGGACGGCCCAATGGGTCCGACCGTCAGGCTGGCGGACAGGACAGAGGTAGTCAACCTGTGCAGCAACAACTACCTTGGCCTGGCCAATCATCATGAGGTAGTCGAAGCAGCCAAGGCGGCCATGGACAAATTCGGATACGGCACTGCCTCGGTCAGGTTCATCTGCGGGTCATATGAGATCCATCACCAACTTGAGAGCCTGATAGCCGACTGGCTCGGGATGGAAGCGGCGACAACTTACGTGTCCTGCTGGAATGCCAATGAGGCGCTCGTGCCCACCCTTCTGGGCGAAGGTGATGTCGTCATCAGCGATGAACTCAACCACGCCAGCATTATCGACGCATGCCGGCTTTGCGGCAGAAAAGTCAGCAGGCTGATCTATAAGCACAGCGACATGGCCGACCTGGTCGCCAGGCTCGACGAAGCGGCCGACGCCGGGCGTAAGCTCGTCTTCACCGACGGCGTCTTCAGCATGGAAGGCGACCTCGCCAACCTGCCCGAGATAAGCGCACTGGCGTCCAAGCACAATGCCCTAGTGGCCGTGGACGACTCGCACGCCCACGGCGTGCTGGGGCCGACCGGACGAGGGACGCCCGAGCACTTTGGGGTCAGCGTTGACATCGTGACGGGCACGCTCGGAAAGGCCCTCGGCGGGGCCGCCGGAGGCTTCGTGGCTGCGGACAGGCCAATTATAGACTTGCTGGTCCAGCGCAGTCGCCCGCAGATATTCAGCAACTCACTTCCGCCGGCCGTAGCCGGAGGCGCCATCGCGGCAATCGAATTGCTCCGGAGCAGCGGTGAACTTGTCGAACAACTGCGCAAGAACGTCGCCTTCTTGCGTAACGGTCTGGCCGAACTTGGCTGGGAAGCACTGGATTCCCCGTCGGCGATCGTGCCGATAATCGTGGGCGATACGACCAAGGCAATCCGCATGGCCGATCAGATGCTGGACTGCGGGGTCCTGATAACGGGCTTCGGGCATCCCGTTGTTCCTGAAGGTACGGCCCGGCTGAGAGCCCAAGTATCGGCAGCCCACAACAAGGAACACCTCGACAACGCACTGCAAGCCTTCGCCTCCCTGCGGTAGCACAAAGACTGACGATGACACGGTGTCGAGTTTTTTTAGACAGGAGAGAGTTTTCACCAGATTAGGTCGCCCTCCGGCCCGCGATCACAGGTCACCGGCGAATTGAACGCGCAACTCCACTCGCCTACTCAGTTCCCACTTGATCGCTTCTATCGTAGAACTCCTCCAGTAATGCCGGGGCCACCTCATCGTTTTTCACGGCTCGGATATAATCGGCAACCGTATCAACCATCAGATCCCTGAGCTTGATGCCCTTTTCCTCGCTGGCCAGTGTGGCGTCTCCACAATAGTGTTCCGGGTTGTCGGCATACCACCAGATCGGCGTGTAGCCACGCGGCATTTGCTTGAGGCGGCCGAGAGGATCGTGCTTGCGGCCCTTGACGTAATCAAGCTTTACCGCATGGGGGCAGTTCGCCATCGTGATGGAGGTCTCGCACTCCCCGGCGTGACCGCCTTGAGACTCCAGAATACTGTCCCACTGCTCGCGACGGTCTTCGGAAGGAAGCCATCCGTGGATGTAAAGCGCGTACGGCTTCCTCTCGGCCAGCAGCGACTGCGCGAAGTAGAGCAGCATGTTCTGGTTTCCCCCGTGAGCGTTGTAGATGATGATCTTGCGGAACCCGTTGCGGGCTATCTCGTCGCAGACGTTTGCCAGCAACTGGAGAGTGAGGATCGGGTCGATGGCGACAGTGCCATGAAACGGCCTGGCCTCATGGATCTGGCCGAAGTAGTAAGGCGGGAAGACCACGGCGGGCTCCTTCTCGGCAGCGAGCGTGCAGATCGCCTGGCCGTTGAGGTAGTCCGTACCAAGGGGCAGATGATCGAAGTGTTTCTCAAGACAGCCAACCGCAAGCACACAAACTCCTGTTTCCTTGACGGCCGCAGCAAAATCCGGCGAGGTGAGTTCTTCCCACTTCATAGTTGGCACTCCAGCTTGGCGGGCCTTGGCGTCATATCAGGCGAGGCACGTCACATCTGCTCTACCGTCTCGATACCCAGAAGGTCCAGCCCCGTCTTGATGGTGCGGGCGGTCAGATCGCACATCGCCAGTCTGCTCGAACGTACGGGCTCGTCGGACTGTAGCACCGGACAGTGCTCATAGAAGCTCATAAACGCCCCGGCCAGGCCAAACAGGTAGTTGCACATCAAGTGAGGAAGCGATTCCGCGGCGACGGATTCGACTGCTTCGGGAAACTGGGCCAGCTTCAGCGCAAGCGCCCTCTCGGCCGGTTCGGTCATGCCGATGTACGCTCCTTTGCTCATTGCGGACGCCGCGCCCTTGCGGAATATGCTGCGGACGCGGGCATAGGCGTACTGCATGTACGGAGCGGTGTTCCCCTCCAGGGAGAGCATTCTGTCCCAAGAGAACACATAGTCGCTAGTGCGATTGTGCGAAAGGTCGGCGTACTTAACAGCACCGATTCCGACGACGTGGGCGATGCGGGCCTTCTGGTCATCCGAAAGATCCGGGTTCTTTTGTGCCACGATCTCCGCAGCGCGGTTCTCGGCCTCATCAAGAAGGTCCATAAGCTTGACGGTTCCGCCTTCGCGCGTTCTGAATGGCTTGCCGCCTTCCCCTTGCATCGTGCCGAACGGTTGATGCTCAAGAGAACAGGAACTTGGGGCAAATGCGGCCGCTCGGGCCACGGCGAAGACCTGGCGAAGGTGCAACGACTGCCTTGCGTCGATTATGTAGAGTATCCTGTCGGCCTGCAACTCGCCCGCGCGGTAGCGAACGGCGGCGAGGTCCGTGGTAAGGTACAGGTAGCCCCCGTCGGATTTCTGAACGATGGCCGGGAGGGGCTCGCCATCGGCGCCCTTGAACTCCTCCAAAAAAACGCATTGGGCGCCCCTTGATTCAGTCAGCAGACCTTCATTGCGAAGGTCCTCTATGACTCTTGGCAGATCGTCGTTGTAGGCGCTCTCCCCGCGAAGGTCGGATCGCTTCAGCGTGACATTGAGACGATCATAGACACGCGAAGAATGGTCGGCAGATTCATCCATGAATCGCTGCCACATCTTAAGACACTGCTCGTCGCCTCCCTGCAACCTTACGACGTATTGCCGGGACAGGTCAGCGAATTCCGGATCACGGGTGAAAACCTCATGGGCTGCTTGATAGAACCTGTCAAGATCACTCAGATTGTCCTCCAGGTGCTCGTCAGACTCGCCTTGGCTGCGATCCATGTAAGCTAAGAGCATTCCGAACTGCGTGCCCCAGTCACCGACGTGGTTGTGCCGGATGACCTTGTGGCCCAGGAACTCCAGCACGCGCACAATGGCATCTCCGATAATCGTGCTGCGCAGATGCCCTACATGCATTTCCTTGGCAAGGTTGGGGTGGGAGTAGTCCACCACAACGGTCTGCGGTTTGTCGGCCTTGGCGATATTGAGACGCCCGTCGGCAAGTGCCGCCTGAAGCCGTTGGACAAGCAAATCCCCACTGACATGAATGTTTATAAATCCGGGTCCGGCGACTTCCGCTGACTCTGCGATTCCTTCAAGATCGGCCTCGGCCAGGACTTTCTCGGCCAGTTGGCGGGGATTCATCTTTAGCTTCTTCGCTGCCGGCATGACCCCGTTTACCTGGTAGTCGCCGAATTCCGGCTTGGTCGCGGGAAGGACAATGGACGGACTGCCTTGAGGCGCACCCGCAGCGGCCAAAGCTTCTGAGAAACGCTGGTCGAGTATCCTGCGAAGAGTCATTCTGGGCGTGTCCTGCTTACCTGGCTCCGTCGGGAACCTTGCTGAACTTCACTATGACCTCGCTATTTGCCCCGGTGGTAACGGTGACGTCGAATCCATCGAGATCCAGGTGGCGCAGTATACGCTTCACGATCTCTTGAGGTTTGGTGTCGCTGGCCTTGGCCAGTTTCCTGACGCCCGTGAACTGAAAATAGGGATGCTTGCCCTTCCCGTGCCACTTAAACCACTTCGGACCAACGATGGGTACGCGGTTGAAGCTCTTGTTGATCGCTTCAGTGAACCGGGCAGTGAGCTCTTTCTTGACATCCATGGCCTATTCTCCCAGGTCGTCGCCGCTTCCTTCCGTAGAAACAACGGAGTCCACGGAAACCTGCGGGGCGCCCCCCCAGATCAGTTCGAGGTCGTAATAGTTTCGGTGCGCCTGATCGAATATGTGCACGACCACGTCCACGAAGTCCATAACGATCCACTCGGCTGAATCTTCACCGGCAACATGCCAGACCCGTTGGCCGATCGACTCGCCTTTCTCGGCGACCCTGTCGGCAACGGTCCTCATCTGCCGATCCGAGCTTCCCGTGCAGATAACGAAGTAGTCGGTCACCGGGCTGATGCCGCGCAAGTCCAACACAACCACCTGCTCGCAGTTGTTCTCGCGCGCAACACGCGCTGCCTCAGCCGCCAATTCTCGGGCCGGATCGTCTATCTCCGCTCGCCGTCTGGACACCGGTGATTCACTCCATGCCCAACAGAGCGCTGATCTGCGGCGCATACTTGACGATAAGCCCGGCGAAGACTACCGAGACCATGCTCATCAGCTTAATCAGGATGTTCAGGCTGGGTCCGGAAGTGTCTTTGAACGGATCACCTACGGTGTCTCCGACGACCGTGGCCTTGTGGTTTTCGGATCCCTTCCCGCCGAACTCGCCCGTTTCTATGTACTTCTTGGCGTTGTCCCACCCCCCGCCGGCGTTGGCCATGAATATGGCCATCGCGAAACCGCAGGTAAGTCCGCCTGCCAGCAGGCCTAGTACACCGCTCACGTCAAGCAGCAATCCGACAGCGACCGGAACGACCAACGCAAGCAGGGACGGCAGGATCATCTCGCGTTGCGCACCGGCTGTCGATATCTCGACGCACCTGGCATAGTCCGGCGTGCCGCTTCCGTCCATGATTCCGGGTATCTCCTTGAACTGCCTGCGCACCTCCTTGACCATCGACATCGCCGCCCTTCCGACGGCCTTCATGGTAAGCGCGCTGAAGATGAAAACAAGAAGCACCCCCGAAAACAGCCCGCACAATACCTTCGGGTTCATCAGTGTCACATCGTAGAAATCCATGTACTGACCTAGCGATGCCTTCCGTGCTGAGACCAGCTTCAACTCGACTTCGTCGGGGCGTCCTTCCTTGGTCACACCGAAGACCGCCTGGTGGACGTTGTCCTTGTCGGCAGAGCCGAACGGCAGCAAGCCAGCAGAAGCCGCACTTGCGCCTTCTGGAGCGGACACGTTGTTGACAAGCCCCGGCTTGATGCTGTCCGGCGCCCGGTTCAAGGCCATAAAGGCACTGAAGGCCTTTTCCTTTGTTCCGGGCTCAGTCTTCAGCGCGAACTTGCCGTGGCCGATGTAGTACAGCTGCCCCACCGCCGCGTTTTGGTCCTCGGTGGCGTCGGGAACCCGGGCAACCACAGCCGTCATTGCTTCACGGTTCTGACCGACGCGTACTTCCTCGACGTACGCCGCCAGCAGCGCCAGCGCCGTCAGTGCCGCCGAGCCGATGGCGAAGCCCTTTCCAACGGCCGCCGTTGTGTTCCCGAGACTGTCCAGCGCGTCGGTGCGTTTGCGGACCTCGTCGGGCTGGCCAGTCATCTCGGCGTTTCCTCCGGCGTTGTCGGCGATCGGGCCGTACGCGTCTGTTGCCAGGGTGATGCCCAATGTCGCGAGCATACCCACCGCGGCGATTCCCACACCGTACAGGCCCATCAAAGTGCTCTCGAATCCGCCTGCCAGTGAGTATGCAAGCATGATGGCGACTATCACCGTCGCCAGAGACATCCAGGTGGATTTCATGCCTTCGGCGATTCCGGCGATGATAACCGTCGCCGGTCCAGTCTCACTACTGGCGGATATCTGGCGAGTCGGTTTGTAGTCGTAACTGGTGAAATACTCAGTGGCCTTACCGATCAAGACTCCGGCAAGCATTCCGACCACGATTGCCCCCCACACTCCCATCCACGAGATGCCGTCGATTCCGCCCAGCAAGGCGTAGCAGACCCCAAGCGCGGCCGCTATCACCAGGAAGGTGCTTCCGAAGACGCCTGTATTAAGGGCGCCCATCAGTTGCTTCATCGACGCGCCTTCCTTGCAGCGGACCATGTAGATTCCGAGGATGCTAAGCAGGATGCCGACCCCGGCTAGCGCCATCGGAGCCGACAGCAACCTGATGGCCTTGTCGGCAGCGCCGACCGATGCCGCCGCTGCAACGCCCAGCGCCGCAGTGGCCAGTATCGACCCGCAGTAGCTCTCGTAAAGGTCGGCGCCCATTCCGGCCACGTCTCCGACGTTGTCTCCGACATTGTCGGCGATGGTGGCCGGGTTGCGGGGGTCATCTTCGGGTATGCCTGCTTCGACTTTGCCGACCAGGTCCGCACCAACGTCGGCGGCCTTCGTGTATATGCCCCCGCCGACACGAGCGAACAACGCCTGGGAACTGGCGCCCATTCCGAAGGTAAGCATCACGACCGTCACCTCCACGAGGGACATGTGGAAACCTTCGATCAATGCGGGCGCAACCTTTGTAAGAATGATGAACCACATCGAGATGTCGAACAAGCCAAAGCCGACGACAACCAGCCCCATGACCGCGCCGGCACGGAAGGCAACGGTCAGGCCGCGGTTAAGACCTTCCTTGGCGCCCTGGGTGGTGCGGTTCGACGCCAGCGTCGCAGTCTTCATTCCTAGAAAGCCGCACAGGCCTGAGAAGAACCCGCCTGTCAGGAACGCCACGAACACGATCTGGTGCTGCACGCCTATCTGTCCCATCACATAGAGAATCACGCAGACGACGGCAAAGAACACAGCCACCACTTTGTACTGACGCCTCAGATATGCGTACGCGCCGTCCCTGACGTGCGCGGCGATTTCCTGCATGCGCTCGTCACCGGGATTGGCGCTCTTGACTTGTTTGAAGAAGATGAAAGCGAACACCAGGGCGAGGACCGAACCCACCGGGGCGACCCACCAGATCCACGGTATGCCGCCATTGGATTCCTCTGCCTCGACCGGGGCGTCCACTGCGCCCGCATCCGGGGCAACTGCCTCTGCAGGCAGAGGCTTGCCCGCTGCCGGTGTGTCGGATGTTTGTGCCACGGCGAGTCCGACGCCCAGAACGAGAGCCACAAATGCGAAAGCCAGTATCATCCCACCCGCAGGTCGGCCAGTTCGGTTCGACGCGATCACAGGGCAACTCCTTCAGGTAAGCGGTATCTCTGATCCCGATCTGACCGGGTGTTGGTTCCGGCCAGATAATCTTCCGGCCCCTCGGGGGTCGCCACTGGGTGCCCCCACGGGGCCTGCTATCGATCTCCCTTTGGGTCAAGGGAGTCTAAATCATCGGCTATGGGCACAATTCGAGATCGACGGGAAGGGCTGGACCCGCCGGCGCAAATCGGCATGGATCTACGTTCCCTGGGCAACTCGCTTCATGCTTTTGCGATGGCGTCTGCGACGGCGCTCAGAAGGCTTTTCATAGTAGCTGTTCCGCTTGATGTCCTTGGTCAGGCCTTCCTTCTCGCACATCTTCTTGAATCGCTTCATCATGGCCTGGACCGATTCGTTGCCCTTGGCTTTGATCTTTATCATGCAGTGCTCGCCTTCTGGGAATATCTACGGACAATCAGGTCGGTACCGGTCGCCCTGTGGCGAGCCACGACCTGCAAGTCCTTGTGAATGGCCAACATCGACCTTCTGATATTCGGCTATGATAGCCCCTCGACAGCGGATTGCAAGCCTTTTCGCACTGCCTTGCGGTCGCCGCCGGCGGCAGTCCATGCTACAATCTCTGCCTTCCGGCGAACGAAACAGTTGCTCTACAGGAGCCAGACGCAGATGGACAACAGCCCAGTCGAGTCCAGCGACCTCGAAATTCGGGTCCGATACGCCGAATCCGACCAGATGGGTGTGCTTCACCATAGTCGCTACTGGGTCTATTTCGAGATGGGCCGGACTGAACTGCTCAGGCAGCAAGGCGTGGCCTACCGGGACTGCGAAGCATCGGGGGTCTATTTTGTGGTGGCCAAGTGCTCCGCCCGGTTCCTTCACCCGGCCAGATATGACGAGGTCGTGGTGCTGACCACCCGCCTCAAGAAAATGGGAGCCGCCAGGATAGACCACGAATACGAACTCAAGCGGAAGGCGGACGGGAAACCGCTCGCCACCGCAGAGACAACTCTGGCATGCGTGAACCGTGATGGGCAGATAATACCCATTCCCGACAACATATCTAAGCGGTAGCCAGGACAACGGCGAAGCGTCCCGCGCTGTAGCCCTCGGCTCGATAGCTTGGGAAGCGATCGTTGTTGCAGACAGTGCACAGGCCGGCGCAATGGATGTTGGTCGGCCTCAATCCCGCTCGCGTCAACTGTCGCGTGTTGGCGTCCCACAAGTCAAAGTACAGCTTTCCCGCCCGGCCCTGGAATAGCGCGTCCGCCTCGGGTCCGAGAGCTCCCAGCACCGACTGGCGGAGATCGTCGCGGACTTCATAGCAGCAAGGACCGATCGACGGGCCGATGCAGGCAATGAGATTGGAGGGGTCTGATCCGAAGCGCCCCGACATGGCGGCGATCAGGTTCTGCGCGATGTGCCCAGTGGTCGCTCGCCAGGATGCGTGTGCGGCGCCCACAGCTTTTCCGACCGGGTCCGCAACAAGTATGATCGGGCAGTCCGCGCAGCGAATCATCAATCCGAGACCGTCCTGGTGCGTTACCAGTCCGTCACCTTGGCCGGCCAGGCCTTGCCGGTCTGTAAAGAGCACCTTTGAGCCATGGACCTGTCGGCACCAGGCGATTCCCGAAAGTCCAAGCCGCTTTGAAAGCGTCGCCGCAGCTTCATCGTGATCGCCGACGGATACACTGACCTCCGGCCCCTTCCGCGTTGTGACCACATGCCTATACCCGGTCAGCGACAACAAGGAGCTGAACCGCCCCACCTCCCATCCGTTATCGAGGACGGAGAAACCGAAACCTCCAACAGGCTCGGTAGCCACCGGCGAGCCGGGTATCATGGGCAGACCTCCGGCAGGCTGCGCTTCTCCTGGTTGGAAACCGCGCGAATGCGGTTGGAGAGCATCATGGCAGGGGTGTCCTCAACGACCCACCGAGAGACTCCAGGGCTTCGGCCAGATCTTCTGTGCCGATGTGCTCAACCGACTCAAGCTGGCTTCTGGGGCCGATAAACCTTCCGGCCAAGCGAGAGAAGCGGGCGCTATTGTCGGTCGTGTAACAGCTAACAAGGCCCTGCGTGCCAGTCCGTCGCCGCATGCCTGATTCGGCCATCACAAACCGGACATACTGAGCGGCCGCGGAGGCAGAACTGACCAGTTTCACTTCAGGACCCATAAGCTTGGATATCGCCGCCGACAGGAGTGGATAATGCGTGCATCCCAGGATCAAGACCCCAGGGCGCAGGCGCTGCAGTCGCGCAAGATAATCTGCAAGCACATGGAGGACTATCGGATCGGAGGGGTCCCTGCCTTCCTCGACGATTGGGACCAGGAGCGGACATGCGGCCTCGATCACCTGCCTGTCGGAATCAAGCTCGTGAATGGCTCGCCGGTATGCGCCGGATGCGATGGTGGCTTCGGTCCCAACCACTCCTATGGCGCCGTCGGTGGCCCTGACAGCCTCCGCAGCACCGGGCCTGATGACGTCCACTACCGGCACCGACGAGCATTGCTCTATCGCTTCGATGGCAGCCGCCGAGGCGGTGTTGCAGGCCACGACAAGAAGTTTCGGTTGCTTGGAAAGCAAGAACGCGGCATCCTCCAAAGCGAAGCGGCGAATGGTCTCGGCGGACTTGATGCCATAAGGAACCCTCGCGCTGTCGCCAAGGTAGATCACGTCCTCTTCCGGCATGGCTGCAAGGATCTCACTGACGACGGTGAGCCCGCCAAGCCCGGAGTCAAAGATGCCTATGGCTCTATCATTCATCTGCGCGCGGGTTAAGCAATGCTGCTAAACGATTCTCGGGACCCCGCATCCGTTTGTCAACGGCAGGCATTCCCGCTGATAGAGACGCCCTTAATGCTCCTGCGGCTGCGGTCTGATGCCGAACATCTCGCATACATGGGACGGTTCGACCCGGTAACGCGAGCCCCTGCCCCCGTAGAAACCTTGGGCCTGGATCATGTGCACCGACAGCGGGCTTATGTATATCGACCTGCCGGTGCGGCTGTCGCCTATCTTGACCTCCCCTTTCTGGAAGACGCCATCCCCGAAGGGAGAAGGAATCTTGCCCCTGGACTCGTAACACTCGGCGGTCAGGTCTTCGGCTATCTGTACCGGCGTGCCGTAGGTGGCCATCGCCTTCGATAGAGCCTCTTGGAGCTTCGCGGCTATTGCTTCGTTTGTCGTGGCCAACTGCTCAACAGCGGAGCGGTCGGAATCGATTATCTCGCCCAACGGACGACGATCACTACCCAAGAAGCCGTCGCGGCTGTAAACGCCCGGCTGCATTCTCTCGGTAACTATTTGGTCTTCAGGGCTTTGCTTCACCGTCTTCAGGCCTCCCTATCCGTGCTGTCGGCAGTTACGCAAACTTATCGTAGAAGATGCTGTCCTCATCGACGCCCTTGCTCTTCAACACCTCGATGGCGGCGTCGATCAACCCGGGAGATCCGCACAGGTAGCCCTCAAACTGGTCGCTCGACTCGACATGCTTGTCGACAACCTCCGTTATCAGTCCACTTTCGCCTGCCCAATCCTCGTCGGGAGCGGGACGAGACAACGCGGGGACGAACGTGAACCATGGCAGTTCCTCCTCCATTCGCCGAAGCTGGTCGAGATAAAGAAGGTCCTCTTGCTTCACTGCTCCGAAGAAGTAACGGCACCGGCGGTCCATGCCCCTTTCCTTCATGTGCCTGATCATCGACCAGAACGGCGCCATTCCCGAGCCTCCGGCAACCCACACCATCGCCCTGTCGCTGTCGCTAAGGCGGAAGTCTCCAAACGGGCCGGTAAAGCTGACGGGATCGCCCTCCTGGAGGTGCTCGAAGACCCAAGTCGTGCAGATACCACCCGGAACAAGCCGAATCACAAGCTCTATTGCGGCCCTATCGCTTGGAATGCTGGAAATGCTGTATGCCCTGGAAACCGGGTTCGGGCTGCCTTTGTATGCAGGCGTCTCCAGCTGAATGTACTGTCCGGGAACGAACTCCAGCGATCCGGGCTCGGACAGTTTGATACGCAGTTCC
>Ga0272444_10000719_pt1 | contig 34063 bp, 41 predicted proteins | sample SSMForm13_FD_201033 | JGI IMG/M metagenome (GOLD analysis project Ga0272444, IMG submission 201033) | Marine sediment archaeal communities from Little Sippewissett salt marsh, Falmouth, MA, United States - SSM-Form-13 | ecosystem: Environmental > Aquatic > Marine > Wetlands > Sediment ...
CCCACCGCCCGAGGCCGACACACCGCCGACCCCGTGCGGGCAGGGCGACAAGGTCATTCAGGATGGCACGCACCTCGAGACGGTGGTGACCGCCATACGTGGCCGCGCCCCGCATTGGCTGTCGCACGACGGAATCGTAGAAGCGACGTACGCGCTCGGCATCGAGCCGCCGAAGACCTTTCGCGCGATGGTGAACCAGTACGGCAAGCAGCTGCGGACCGGCGACTACGACGTGCCCGGCTTGGAGTGGCGCACCGTGGGCCGACGGGTCGAGTACCGCATCGTCGTCACCGAAGAAGGCCAGCAAGGAGAAGCGGGATGACGGAGGAGGCCAAGACGCGCGCGGGACGTGCGTGCGCTCACAATCCCGATCAAGAAGCTGACCAAGAGCTACATGAGCGAGCAGGCGATGCTCTACCCTGGCACGTTCACCCGACCGCAGACGCGGGCCGAGTGTGCCGACCTCCCGCGGCCTTGTCCGTTCGTCGGCTGCGTGCACAACTTGTACCTCGACGTCAACGAGGACACGGGATCGATCAAGATCAACTTTCCCGACCTCGAGCCGTGGGAGCTTCCGCACTCGTGCGCGCTCGACGAAGCAGGGTGCGGCGGACACACGCTGGAAGAAGTAGGCGCGTTCATGAACATTACTCGCGAGCGCGTACGGCAAATCGAAGAGAGCCTGTTCGACCTACTCGCGCAGGACTCACAACTGGTGAAGCTACACGAGGTGACCGATGGCGAGAGTGACCGACGACCGGGCGAAGGAGATTCTGAACGACGCGGCGAAGCCGCTCGGAGACGTGACAATTCTGACGGTGCGTGACACGTGGGCAGGGAAGATCGACCGCGTCTACACGCCCGCGAAGATCGAAGAGGGAGCGACACCGACCAAGACGCAGCGCCGCATCGTCCCGCTCGAGGAGCGCAAGGCCGCAGGCACCGAGGCCGTGACTGGCGTACTCGAGGCCGTGCTCGGCTCGCTGCCTCGCAAGAAGACGACGAACCTCGTCGTGTCCAGGGCAATCGACGAGGCCGACGACGGCTCGCTCACGCTGCGCGCCGGAGCGTTCGCGTGGGAGCTGTAGCGTGGTCCGTGGCGACATAGACCTGAGCGTCCTCGTCAGCAAGACGGAGATCGACAGCATCGTCGGGAAGCTCGGCGCACGCATCGCCGCCGACTACGGCCCCGTGGTCGACGCTGGCGACTCGCTCGTGCTCGTGCCAGTGCTCAACGGCGCGATCTACTTCGGCGTCGACCTCTCGAGGGCGATACAGCTCCCGCTCGAGATCGAGCCGGTCAAGGTCGAGAGCTACAAGGGCGACGAGGCCGTCGACATGAACATGGCGCTCGACCTTCGGCGCGACGTCGGGCCGCGCGATCATCTGCTCGTCGTCGAAGACATCGTCGACACCGGCATGACCGCAGCGATGCTGCTTGACCGCTTCAAGAAGACCGAGGCCGCAAGCGTCCGCTTCTGCTCGCTGCTCGACAAGCCGACGCGCCGGATCTCGCCCGTCGAGGTCGACTACATCGGCGCGACCGTTCCCGACACGTTCGTCGTTGGCTACGGCCTCGACTACAACGGCGAGTACCGCAACCTGCCGTACGTCGCCAAGGGGGTGATGTCATGACCTACGCAGTCAACGAGGTGTTCGAGTCCGTCCAAGGCGAAGGACCAGACATCGGGAGACGCGCAGCATTCGTGAGGTTCAGCGGGTGCAACCTCGCGTGCAGCTTCTGCGACACGCGACACGAGGAGCACTTCGCGATGGACGCTGGCGACATCGAGCGAACGCTTCGCGAGATGCAGCGCGACCGCGACATCGACAAGCACGGCAAGCCGCTCGTGGTGCTCACCGGAGGCGAGCCGCTTCTACAGATCGACGAGGACCTGCTGACCCTGCTCGCTCGCAGGTTCGAGCTGGCCGTCGAGACGAACGGGAGCCGAAGCGCGTTCGACAGCGTCGACGACGCGCACGAGGTCGCGCAGATGCTCTCGTGGTTTACGAGGCGCGTTGTCGTCTCGCCGAAGAACATCGACCTGTCAGATCCGATCCTCCGCGTCGCCACCGACTTGAAGGTGCTCGTGCCTTCCGCGCCCGCTCTCATCGCGTCGATCCCCGACTGGCTCGGCAAGCTCGCCAGCAACCGCGACGGCGTGCGGCCCGGTCTGTACCTACAGCCGATCACGCCGACCGGCGACCGGACCGAGGAGCAAGCCAGGGATCTGTGGCTCGAGCACTGCTCGCAAGCCGCCAAGCTGCAGCGCGACCTCGACCGAGAGAACGGCATCGCCGCGCGGCTCGTGCCGCAGACGCACGTGTGGATGGGGCTGCGATGATCAAGGCCGACACCGCACTCGAGAACGCCGCGCTCGCCGCGAGGACGAAAGCGATCGAGAAGCGACACGTCACGGCGCTCGCGTTCCTGTTCGGCCTATTCGCATCGGCCGTCGTCGTCACGAACGCGGTGAGCGGGAACGTCATCAACGTCGGCCCGTTCACGTTCGTGGCTGGCACGCTGCTCTACCCGGTGACGTTCCTACTGACCGACGTCTTGTCCGAGGTGTTCGGCAAGCGGGCGGCGCAGCGGGCCGTCTGGTGCGGGTTCGTCGCGCAGCTGCTAGCCGTCGCGTTCATTCAAGCGCTGCGATGGTTCCCGAGCATCGACCCCGAGATGGCCGCAGCATTCGAGAAGCTGTTTGCCCCCGTGCCTCGCATCGTCCTCGGCAGCATGACCGCGTACCTCATCGCGCAGTCGATCGACGTTCGCCTGTTTCACGCGATCCGCGACCGCACGCACGGCGAGCACCTGTGGTTACGAAACAATGGCTCGACGCTGGTGAGCCAAGCAGTCGACACCGCCGTGTTCGTCGTCGTCGCTTTCGCGGGAGTGCTCGACACCGGCACGCTCGTCGCGATGGCGCTCGGCCAGTACACGGCGAAGGCGATCATGGCCGCGGCCGATACGCCGCTCTGCTACGCCGCCGTTGAGCTGACGCGCAAGTACATTCGAGGAGGCAGACCATGAACAACGGACTCGACACGCTCGACCGCCGCGCGCTCGTGCGCGCACTGCTCACGACCATCGACCCCGAGCCGGATCGCGAGGGACTCGTCGACACACCGAAGCGCGTCGACAAGGCGTACAAGGAGCTGTTCGCCGGATACGACCAGCACCCCGACGACATCTTGAAGACGACCTTCGAGGAGGGGAGCTGCGACGAGATGGTCGTGCTTCGCGACATCGTCGGCTACTCGACATGCGAGCACCACGTGTTGCCGTTCAGCTACGTCGCGCACGTCGGCTACGTTCCAGCGGGCAAGGTCGTCGGGATCTCGAAGCTCGCTCGGCTCGTCGAGCTGTTCGGCAGGCGCTTGCAGATTCAAGAGAAGCTGACGACGCAGATCGCGGACACGCTCGTCGACAAGATCAAGCCGAAGGGCGTGATGGTCGTCATCGAGGGTCAGCACCTCTGCATGCTCGCGCGGGGCGTGAAGCAGCACCGCAGCGTCATGGTCACGAGCGCCGTGCGCGGTCTGTTCAAGGAGGACGAGAAGGCCCGGCGGGAGTTCCTGTCGCTTATCGGAAAGGGTGGAGCATGAAGCGCAAGTTGAAACTCGCGGGACCGTCCGAGCAGCTCGACGTCATCGCGTACGAGGCCGACGGCTACGACCTACGCTTGAAGCGGTATCGCGGAAAGCCGCCGTACATCGAAGCCAGCGGCAACGAGTCCGAACTCATACTGCTGGAGAAAAACGCTCGGGTGCTCGCGCCCGAGGTCAAGAGCAGCTGGCAATGAAGCGCTTTGTCGTCATCCAATTCGAGATCGAGGGCGTTCACCATTGGCCCGACTGCCCGCACGAGGACGTCGCGTACCTCCGCGACAAGCACCGACACGTGTTCCACGTCAGGACCGCGACCGCAGTCGGCCACGGCGACAGGGAGATCGAGATCATTCGGCACAAGCGGGCGATGATGCGCTGGCTCGTCAAGGCGTTTCCTCGCTACAAGGGCGGGTGCCTCGACTTCGGCAAGTTCTCGTGCGAGATGATCGCCGAGGCAATCATCAACGAGTTCGGGTGCGACTGGTGCCGCGTGCTCGAGGACGGCGAGAACGGCGCTCTCGTCATGAGGGACGCATGAAGCTACACCTCGCAGGGGCCGACTCGGCTCGGAAGCTAGTGGCAGCAGTGGCCGGATCGCTCGCCGCCGACTCGACGGCGACACCGTACCTGCTCACGTCGTACTGGTACAGCCGACTGCAAGCGGGAGACAAGGCCAACGGACTGTGGCGCAAGCTCTACGACTTCGTCGACGCAGAGTGGGTGGTCGACTCTGGTTTGTTCACGATGATGTTCGGCTCGGGACGTGGGCGAACCTACGACATCAAGGAGCTGCGCGCCTACACCGCAAAGTACGTGCGCTACCTCAACGAGATCCGCTTCCGCCACTACGCCGTCGAGATGGACGTGCACAAGGTGCTCGGCATGAACGCCGTGTTCGAGCTGCGCGCGTACCTCGAAGACCACTGGCCCGTCGAGCAGACGATCTACGTTTGGCACGAGGAGGAGGGAATCGACGGACTGCAACGGCTCGCCGCCGAGCGCCCGTACATCGCGCTGTCGATTCCAGAGCTTCGCGAGGTCGCGTCGAAGCGCAAGCTCGACCTCAACATGCTGACGCTCAACCTACTGCGCACGATCAACGAGGCCGGGTCGCCGAAGGTGCACATGCTCGGGTGCTCGCAGCCGTCGGTGATGTTCAATCCGCACTACACGTCGACGGACTCGACGAGCTGGACCGCGCCCGCTCGCTGGAAGAAGGTGCAGGTCTTCGACGGCAAGACGTTCCGCGCGTTCGACAAGCATTGGGGAACCTTTCAGAAGAACATCAAGCGCCACGAGGGATTCATTCGCACGTACTACGAGCTGGTGCGGAAGCAGCTAGGCGTCGAGGCGACGTTCAACGAGCGCGACGTCGCCGTCGCGACCCTCGCGTGCTGGTACAAGCGGATGGAGCTGACCATCAACAAGGAATACTACGGAGGGACGCCATGAAGCGAGGGCTGGTCGCGATACCGATAAAGAAGCTGGTCACCGCCGACTGGAACTATAAGGCCGACAGCGAGTTCATGATGAACGCGCTCGTCGAGAACCTGCGCCGCAACGGGCAGATCATCAACGTGATCACTCGCGAGCTTGGCCGCGGGCGTCACGAGGTGGTGAACGGCAACCATCGACTCGAGGCGCTTCGCAAGATCGGCGTCGAGCAGGTCGTGTGCTTCAACCTCGGCAAGGTGTCCAAGGAGGAGGCGATACGACTTGCCATCGAAACCAACGAGACGAACTTCGAGCCGTCGATGCCCAAGCTCGCTGGCATCGTCATCGAGGCCGTCGAGAAGACCGAGTTCGACATGTCGGCGAACACGCTTCCGTACAGCGAAGAAGAGGTGCACCGCTTCCGCGAGATGCAGCGCGTCGACTGGAACCAAAAGCCCGAGAAGCCACGCAAGAAGACAGGCGAGGCCGACTCGAGCGGCAAGGTCAAGGAGCCGAAGGACCGCACCAAGGCAGGACCGATGTTCACGTGCCCGCACTGTGGCCACGAGTTCGACGAGTAGGAGGGAACCGATGACAGACGCACAGAACGTGCTCGAGCGCTTCGTCGAGATCGAGCTGACCGCTCTCGTCTACGCCGAATGGAATTACAAAGAGGACGACGACGAGCTAGCGGCGAAGCTCGAGGCCAACATCAAGGAGAACGGGCAAGTCGAAAACTTGATCGTGCGGCCTCGCGGCGACGGCACGTTCGAGGTGGTCAACGGCAACCATCGACTGACAGCGTTCCGTAGCCTCGGGTTCCAGACCGCGATCTGCTACGACCTCGGCGACGTGTCCGAAGCGGAGGCCAAGCGGATCGCAGTCGAGACGAACGAGACTCGCTTCGTAGCCGACAAGCTCAAGCTCGCGCAGCACCTCTCGGATCTCGCGGACAACGTCGGAGCGCAGAAGCTCGCGCTGACCATGCCGTTCAGCGAGGCCGAGATCGACAACCTCCGTCGGGTGCTCACGTTCGACTGGAGCGACAGGTCGAAGCGCGTCAAGTGCCCCGAGTGCGGAAAGCACTTCAAGGCACAGTGAACGGCTTTCCACAGGAGACGACGCACCACGACTTCGCACCGAGCGTGCGTCACCTGCCGAGGTTCGACGACGGCTGGATCGTCCCGGCAACCCGCGACGAGCTCGTCGAGCAGCTGTCGTCGATGTCCCTGCTGCAGCGCCGACTCGCGCGCCGCAACTTTTCCGCGTTCATGGAGTACTGCTTTTACGACGAGCGAACCGGCATACCCTTCGAGCAACAGTGGTTCCACGATCAGTGGGCGACGGCGATGGACACCGAGGACCGGCTGCTTATCATCGCGCCACGCGACCACGGCAAGACATCGCAGATCGTCGGGCGCACGCTGTTCGAGCTAGGCCGCGACCCGAACGCGCGCATCAAGATCGCCTGCGCCAGCGACGGGCGTGCGAAGGAGCGGCTGTACGAGGTCGTGCAGCACGTTCTCTACAACCCGCGCGTGCTCGAGGTGTTTCCGCACCTCCGCCCGTCTCAGCACGGCGAGTGGAGCAAGCACAAGGTCGTCGTCGAGCGACCCGCGCGCTACAAGGATGCGAGCGTCGAGGCGATCGGGATCACTTCGACGGCGACAGGCGGGCGCTGCGATATTCTCATCGCCGACGACGTCGTCGACCGACGCAACTCGCTTTCGTTCCCGGCGCTGCGCGAGCAGATCAAGCAAGCGTGGGCGTCGGACTGGACGAACCTGCTCGAGCCGGATTCAAAAATCTGGTACATCTGCACGCTCTGGCACAAAGACGACTTGTCGCATCGGCTCATGACGAACGAGGCGTACCGCACGATGTTCTACGCCGTGCCGAAAGACTTCGGTGCGCTCTGGCCCGCGAAGTGGAACACCGAGGCACTGTACGCTCGCTACAAGGAGATCGGCTCGGTCGAGTTCAACCGGGCGTTCCGCAACGAAGCAGTCGACATCGAGAACGCGGTCGTGCAGCCGACGTGGATTCGATACTCCGACCTTCGCACGAACGAGGACTTCGTCGGACGCCTCGGCGAGATGGTCTTCTTTACCAGCTACGACACAGCGGGCACGCCAAGCGGACGCGCCGAGCAGGACTACGCGGCGAACGTCGTCGTCGCCGTCGACGCGGTGAGGCGCAAGGTCTACGTCATCAACGCCAGCCGCTACCGCGCAACCGTGCAGGAGCAGGCGAAGCGCGTCATCCGTGACGCTCGCAAGTACGAACCGTTCCGCGCGTTGATCGAGAAGGCGAGCCAAGCGGCCGTCGACGAGTGGGTGCTCAACGAAGCACCCGAGCTGGCAGGCATCGTCGAGGCGGTCAAGCCGAAGAACCTGAGCAAGGCGCAGCGGCTACTAGGCGTGACGCCGCTACTCGAAGACGGCACCGTGGTGTTCGACAAGAAGCTCGACCCCGACGGCGAGGGTTGGAAGCCGGGGCGCGGCTCACTCGTCGACGAGCTTGTCGACTTCCCGTTCGCAAAGCACGACGACCTCGTCGACGCGTTCAGTCAAGCGCTGCACGCCGTTCGTAGGTATCTCCTTGACTGGGGAGCGGACGGCGGGGAAAATAGCATCGACGTCACGATCGGACGAGGCACCGAAAATCGCGAGTACCTGCTGTGACCTCGCAGGGAGCTAAGATGGATCTCGAAACGCTCAAGGGCAAGTCGTACGCTGTCATCAAGCCGCACCGCACCGCGCTCGACGACAGGGTGTGGGGCGAAGCGTTCGGCATGTACATCGACCTGCCCGGCGGATGCGAGATCGAAATCGACGACGACCGCCTCGAGCACAGCATCCGCGCCACCGACGGGATCGGCCCCTTCGACACCGCGCTCGTCGTTCCCGCCATCGTCCGCGATCCGTACCTCCCGCCGCTGTGCATCGTCCTATCGCCCGCCGACCTCTCGACGCTCTACAACGAGATCGAGAAAGGCAGCGGGCCGCGCATAGCCGCTGGCCGCAAGCGCTGCACGCACCCCGAGACGAACCCGCCGACCGCTCGCTGCGGCTACTGCCTGTGGCGCTGGTGGACGGCGAGGGAGCGGGCGAAGGAGACGGAATGACCAAACCGACCAACGACGCGCCCCGCCTCAGACTCGCGACAGACATCGACCTCTCGAGAGCGAAGCCGAGTTGCACGCGGTGCCACGGCACAGGGCGGCGCGGGTACAAGACGATCGAAGACCCCGAGAACCCCGGCGACGAGATCAAGGTGCCGATCATCTGTCGGTGCGTCACTCGCAGGGGCGGCGTCAAGAAGGACATGATGGACGAGATACTCGAGCAGGTGCAGCAGCAGCTCGAAGACGGCACGTTCGCGCAGACGGTGGCCGACGACATCGCCGGACTACCAGTGGAGCACCAGCAACGCGCCATCGAACAGCTCGAGAAGGAAGCAGACAACGAGGAGAAGCCCGCACAGGTACGGATGCAACTGCGCGCCGCCGTCGGGTTGATTCGCCAGCGAGAGAAGGAGGCAAGTCATGGGGATGCCTAACGCAGCGCAGATCGAGATCCCGAACGACGGAGCAGGCAACGCAGTCGTCGGCGTCGGCGCGGAGGTGCAAGCAAGCGACCTAGTCGCGGGCTACGACTACATCCGACACGGCGGCGCGGCCTTTACCGCCAACCTCGAAGGCAGCGTGAACCGTCGCAACTGGACGACCGTCGTCGCGCTCGCCGCCAGCGGACAGGGTAGCGTTGGCTCGCACTACAACTTTCTGCGAGTCAAGGTCAGCGCGCCCGGCGCGCTCGGTGCCACGACCGAGCTGTGGTATCACGGCAAGAGCTGATGCCGCGGCGTAGAAAGAAAAGGGAGCCGCGCCCCGTCGAGGCGCTCACGCGCAGACACATTCTCGCCAAGGCGCTCGAGCTGACAGGCAACGTCGTCGACGAGCCAACGGCGATCAGCGCCATCGAGTCGACCGAGGAGATGTTCGGCCAGCAGAACGCCGTCACTCCCGACTACGATCCCGAATCGCTGCTCGCGTTCATAGAGCTGTCGCCGCACCTCTCGCCCAACATCGCCGCGTACGTGCAGAACATCGACGGCTACGGACACCAGCGCGCGCTGGCCGAGTCGTGGATGGAAGACCTCGAGAGCGAGGAGGCGTTCGACGCGGTGCGACAGGCGCTCGTCATCGAGGCGTGGGTCGACTCCGAAGAAGCCGCGCTCGCGCAGGCAGAGGAGAAGGCCGAACTCGCGCACAAGCTCAAGGAGATCACCGGCAAGCTCGACGAGGCCAAGGCCAAGAAGCGCACCTCGAAGACCATCGCAAGGTGGCAGGCCAAGGCCGACGCCATCAAGCAGCAGATCGACGAACTCGAGCCGAAGCCCGAGCCGGAGGAGATGCCCGACACCGAGGACGTCGAGGTCGACGAGCAAGAGCAAGTGCCAGACGAGGCCGTGCAGAAGAAGATCAACGAGATCGACATGCAGATCCGCCGCGAGGGATTTCTGTTCGATTCGTTCTTCGAGCACTGCGTGTCGACGATGTCGTTCACGAAGCTGCGCCGCATCGTTCGGCAAGACATCGAGAGCCACGGGTGGGGCTGTATCGAGATGGAGCGCGACGGCTACGGTCGCTTGAAGCGCCTGTCGTACGTTCCCGCCTACACCGTGCGCCCGCTCAACGACCCCGGCGAGTTGATCGAGGTCATCGAGGCCGACCCCGTCACGCCTCTGTCCGAGGACCGCGAGATCACCGTCCGTCGGCGCTTCACGATCTACGTGCAGATCGTGCAGGAGCGAAAGGTCTACTTCGCGTCGCCCGGCGACCCTCGCGTTGTCTCGCGCACGACCGGCAAGACCTACGAGTCGATCAAGGAGATGCAGCGGAAGGACAACGAGGGACCGTCGGCGCAACCGGCGAACGAGCTACTATGGATCGCGCAGCACTCCCCGAAGACGCCTTGCCCGCCGCCGCGCTGGATCGGAAACCTCTTGCAGGTGCTCGGCGGTCGCGAAGCCGACGAGACGAATTACTTCTACCTGCGCGACAACGCGATTCCGTACGGTCTGCTGTTCGTCAGCGGCGGGATCATCCCGAACGACATCATAGAGCGCGTCGAGTCTCGACTCGCATCCGAGATGCGCGGCAGCGAGGGAGCAGGAAAGATCCTCGTCGTTCAGGCGAAGCCGATGGGCAAGACCTCGAGCGACGGACGCACCATGTTGCCCGAGATGGAGTTCCAGAGCTTGCGCGACGCGCACGAGGACGACTCGCTGTTCACCAAGTACGACGAGCGCGGGGCCGACCGCATCGGCGCGTCGTTCCGTCTCAGCCCGATCCTGCGTGGCTACACGCCGTCGACCCTCAACCGAGCGACCGCGATGGCCGCGCTGCAGTTCGCCGAGCAGCAAGTGTTCCAGCCCGAGCGGGCCGACTTCGACTGGATCGTGAACAAGTACCTGTTGCCCGAGCTTGGCATCAAGTACACGCGCTTCGTCAGCAACTCGCCGCCGACCCGCAGCGTCGAGGACGTCGTCGAGATCATCAAGGCCGCGGCCCCGCAGGGTGGCATACTCCCGTACGAGATTCGTCAGCTGCTCTCGGACCTGCTCAACCGACCGCTCGCCAGGGTGCAGGAGGAGTGGGCGCAGCAGCCGATGGTGATGACCCTCGCGGGACTCGCGCCGGGAGGAGCGCCAAACACGCCGCCGGGCGAAGAGGATGTAGTCGGCGAGATGACCGACCTCGTCAAGCGGCTCGCCAACATCGAGGCCCGTGTGCGCAACGTCGTCACCGAGGAGCTTGCAGCCTTCGGCATGGACGTCGACGTCTCGCTCGTCGATCGGCCCGGTGCGTTCGGGAATGGTGAAGCCGATGGCGGCTAGACTCCCCGACTCGCTTCCGCCGTACACCGTCAAGCTCGCGCAGCCCGTGTATCCGCCGCCGCCAGCGCCCGGCATCGAGGAGATCACTTTCTTCTGGTCGATGGAGAGCGGCACGCTGCGAACGTACGTGAAGGACGGCGAGGAGATGGAGTGCGCGGTCTACCGCGCGACCACCGACCCCGATCTCGGATTCGGCTTCGAGCTTGGCATGCTCACGAACACGAGAACACAGAAGGTGCAGCGGGCCGTCGCGTCCGCGCTCTATGCGGCGTGCAACTTGATCGCGACGATGCTCGTCTACGGCGAGGGCGATCCAGTCCACAACGGGATCGGGTGGCCGCTGACGATGCCGCTCGTATCTGGCGCGGCAGACGGCACCGATAGGCTGCGAGGCTTTTCGGCAATCATCCGAGCGATCGATCCGAGCCAGGTGCCGACCATCGACATGAAGCTCGAAAGCTACTTCGAGAGGGGGCGACCACCGGCATGACGGAGCTATTCCAGGGACCGTGGCGCGTCGTCGACAAGTCGACACTCGGCGACAAGCCGAGGCCAGCGGCAGGCGAGATCATCAAGCACCGGAGCGGAGCAGTCGTGCTCTGTTGCCCCGCGTGCGGGGCGATGCAGTTCGCGCACGCTCCCGTCGTCGGCAACGACGCGCGCCCCACTATCACGAAGCCGATTCAATGCGGCTCGGGCAACTGCAAGCAGTGCGGGATCTGGTTTAGCATCGACGCGGGACACACCGTGCTGATGAACGCGCCGCCTCCGAAGCGCCCACCACGTGCGATCCCCGAGCGCCTGGTAAAGGCAGGCGTCAAGGAGGCACCGAAGCTGCCCGACAACTTGAGGTGACGCGATGTCGAAGCAGCCGTTCAGCATACCGGCGACCGGCTACGCTTCGCTGTGGCCACGCATCGACCTCGGCACCGACCTCGCGAAGGCGTACTACGCCATCGGTGTTCGCTCCGACCTCCGCGTAACTTCCGCCAAGGGATACGCTTTGAGCATATCGACGCCCGCCAACGGCGGCGCACCTCAAGCGGTCCAGACGCCACCAGAACGGCTGTCCGCCTCGACCCTGCTCCTCGCTCGGCTCGAGGCCGTACACAAGGCACAGGGCCGACCCTGCACGCTCTACCGGGCCGTCGGCCGCGCCCGCCTCACGCTCTGGCAAGCCATCGAGCGGATCGAGCTTCTGCACTGGTCGCAGGGCGACAGGCTCGACGACGCCTTGGAGATTCGGAACGACGGCACGCTCATCGAGAAGGTGCTCAACCCTCGGATCGCGCTCAACATCGGCAAGCTCGCAGAGAAGCTCGCGACGACGGTGACGCACGACTTGTCCGGTCAGATTCTCCCGATACTCGAAGACGAGCTGACCTTCGAAGCAGAGATGCTCGAGATCAACACGATGAACATCGAACAGGGCGAACTGGCCGACCTGATGCACGAGGTCAAAGCAACCGTGCAGCCTGCCATCGACAAGGGACTCGGCTTGGCCGCGCCATCCGTGACTGAGCGCTTCAAGGTGTCGATCAAGAACGTACACGACGCGTCGCAGCACTACCTGTCGCAGTCGTACTTTCCGCAGACGGCAATCTCGTTTCGCCAAGTCGACGAACTCGCCGTCGACCGCATGGCGAACATGAACGGCTGGTACGTTCGCAACAGCTCGGGACAGGCGAGCGACTACCTCTCGAAGCAGGCGGCGCAGATCGCGCAGGAGGGATTGAAGCAGGGCATCGGCTCGGACGTCATCGCCGGGCAGATGATCAAGAAGCTGCCCGACCTCTACAAGAAGTGGAGCTTCAACTATGCACGCACCGTCGCGCGAGCGGGACTCAGCAGGGCGCGCAGCTACTCGGAGGTGTCCGCGTACAAGCAAGCCGGGATCACGTACCTCGAGATCGTCGCCATGCTCGACGAGCGCACGACCGACGTCTGTCGCTCCCTCGACGGAACCATCGTCGAAGTCAGCGAGGCCGACGCAGCGCTCGCCGCGCAGCAGAGCCTGACCAACCCGACCGACATCAAAGACACCGCGCCGTTCCTCGCGGCATGGAACAACCCGCACAAGCAAGGCAACCCGCGCGAGCTGTGGGTGAGCGGCAAGCCGCTGCACGTCGCGACCATCTCGAGGAGCGGTGTCGGCAACGTCGACGACCGCGGCGACTTCAAGCGGCACCTTGGCACGAAGGACTTGAACAAGGCAGGCGTCACCGTGCCGCCGTTTCACTTCAACTGCCGCAGCATGACCGTACCTCGCGTCGAGATGGTACAGGTGCCCGGCGACTACGAACCGCACACCGAACCGACGCCAAGCGCCGAGGACCACAAGCCGCCACCGAAGCCGACGCCGACGGCACCGAAGCCAAAGCCGCAGCAGCGGCCCGTCGCGACGAAGCCGATACCGACACCGAAGAAGCCCGTAGCAGCAGGGATGAAGAAGCCGATCGACAACCCGGCACCGCGCAAGCCAGGGACGAAGCCAGCGGAGGAGGTCAAGCCCGAGAAGACCAAGCCGAAGACGCTCAAGGAATACAACAAGCAGCTGATCGACCTGCAAAAGAGCGTCGGAGCGAATCCGAAGATCGACGACATCAAGCTCGACAAGGCGAGCGGCCAGCTCATCTATAGCTGGACCGACAAGACCGACGGATCGAAGCGCAAGTTCTTCGTCAACGTCGACCCCGACCAGCACGCCGACCTCGAGAAGCGGCTGCGCTATCGCGGATACAGGCAGAAAGCAAAGGCGAAGCCAGTGCCGACGGTGCCCAAGCCGACGAACGGCTTGCCAGCGTTCAGGCGCACGACGGCAGGCAGCAGGACGTATGACAAGTGGGACGAGGACACGGCGAAGATGATCGTCGAGGCCGGAGGCCGACCGCCGACGCGCTACACCGACAAGCTCAAGCCGCTGTCAGATGCGGCGCGCAAGCGCGAACGCACTCGCGTGCAGTCGGCAATCGTCGATCAGATTTGGCAAGACCCGGACGTGCAAGCCGTCGCCAGGAAGTTCGGCGCGAGCGCGGAGCAGATGCGCAAAAACCCGCGCCAAGCGATCTACAAGTTTTCGCGCGGCATAACCGAGACGTGGGCGGCGACATCGAAGGACACCGACGTGAAGATGCACTACCTACAACTCGCCACGCAGCAGGAGTTCAACCTGCCAGAGAGCACGATCAAGCACTTGAAGAAAGACATCTTGAAGAACATGCTCGACCCGAACTACCCGCAGACGCAGCAGTACTTGCGCGGGATGCGGAAGTACGCACGAGCGCAGTACAACGCGACGCAGGACCATTTCAAGCGCAAGGGGATCAAGGCGGTGCCGCTCTGTCGTGGCTCAGGCGTGCGCAGCACGAAAATGAAAACGCTCGGACCGAAGAACGCCGAGTGGAATGCACAAGTCGCCGACGGCGAGCTCAAGACTCAGCCGCTCAACTCGTACAGCACGTCACCGAGGATCGCGCACAGCTTCGCGAGCGGAAAAAGCAACGCAATACTGTCGAAGGCCGAGGTGCCAGCCGAACGCATCTTCGGTTGCTTCGCGACTGGCATGGGCACGGACTTCGAAACCGAGTACGTCGTCATGGGCGGCGAAGATCCCGTCACGCACCTGACGTGGCATCCAGGGAGAAACTATCTCGGCGTCGCACAGACGAGGAGCTTGTTGTTCTGATGGAACCGGACGCACTACAGGAAAACAGCGACTGGCTGAAATCCGTTTGGCCGCTTCCGCCGTACGGAAGCAAGGCGTTCAACGAACAGCTCGAGGTGAGCGGCACGACCCTCGCGCAGTTCAAGCGCATGCCAGTCTACACGATGGCAGTCGCCAATGGCATGATCGTCGACGACAAGTGGGTCGGCTGGCACGACTGGGGCGTGCCGTACTACAACGACGAACTCGACCTCGAGACGCAGCTCGACATTCGCATCGGCAAGCTGCGCGACGAGTACGCCGCCATCGCAGCAGACGCGCAGAACGAGGCGAACCGCTCGCTCACGCAGCAGGAGGCCGGATCGTTTCTGCTCGAGTTCATTCGCTCGCACCAGACATTCGGCATCGACGCCGACGACATCGTCATCGACAAGGCAGACACGACAGGCATCGACGGACTGACGCGCGCAAACTCTGTCGGGCTGTGGGCCGGAGCGCTCGGTGTCTACGGCGACCAGCTCGTCAAGTACGCTCGCCTGCAAGCGCTCCCCGAGGTCTGGATCAAGGCGGGCGCTCGAGCGACCTACTACCCGAAGCGCAACCTCGTCGTCGTACCGAACATGAGCCAGCAATCGTTTCCGCAGTTCGTCCACGCCGCAGCGCACGTCGTCGAGCGGTGGGGGCGAAACCTCGAAGCCATCGACACCGTTCGCAACCGACTCGCGTTGCCAGGCACGCTGCACATGATCCGGCCCGGCTTGTACGCGCTGCGCGGGCCGTGGCTCGACCAGCACGACGGAGCGCTCCGCGGCTACGACCGCGCGTGGCTCGAGCAGCAGTACGACGCGCGGCGCAGCTTCACCCGCAAGGAGATCGCGCACCTTTTCAAGGGACGACCGAGCGAGTTCCTAGCGATGGCAGCGCAGCGGATCGCTCGACAAGACCCAATCGAGATCGCGAACCTGTGGGCGCGCGTTCCCGAGCAGCTTCTTTTGTTCCTCGCCGTCAGCGGCGGCAACTTCGTCGAGGGCGTCGCATGAGCTACGAGATCCCGATACAAGACGACACCGGCGTCGTCGTGGTCCGCGTGGCTTGGAACGGCACGCTGTACGACGGCGAGGCTCGCGTCGAGCCGATCATCGACCACGAGGCGATCGCTCGACACGTCGCAGACATGATCCTCGCGAGGCAGGATCTCAAGTCGATGCGCTTCCGATCCGAGGGCGACCGCTACACCGTGAACGGCTGGCAAGGGTACGAGGGAGTGGTCGGCGCACTTCGGATTTTGCTGCCAGCGCTCGGGTTGAGCATCGGACACGTCGCAGGCGACACGCCGCCGCTCGGACGAGCCAGAAGCGAGGAGGCCGAGAGCAACTATATAGAAGGCGGCATCGAGTGAGGACGGATACCCTGTACCACTAGTGAGTAAGCCATAATTGACATGCGTACGTGGCGACTGTTATTTTTAAGATCGTCATGGCGCACATAATTGTACCCAAGCCTTTTGGCGAAGTAGAGAACGGCTATCCGTTCATGGACTTGGTGAAAAGCCCGGCCGACGCGGTGCGGGTGTTCAAGACCATTTGCGCCACGCTCGAGCGTTCGTTCAAAGAAGACGAGCGCACAATGGGTCGCGGGTTTCGCGAAAAGATCCAGACGCAGACGGAGATCGACAGGCGCACGGAGATTCTGTGCGAGTGGTTTCGCACGCTCCGACACGAGTGCGGCTATTCGACCAGCCGCGCACTCGCCGTGTTGCCTGACGCGCTGCGCGCGGAGCTGAACGGAGGGACGTTCGAGCCGCCCCGCAACGATGGGATGTACTCACCAAGCCAAGGAGAAGCGTGATGCTCAACGAAAAGATGTTCGCGATCCTCAAGCGTCAGAACGAGCTGTCCGCCAAGCTCGCCGACGGCACAGCAACCGACGACGAGAAGGCGGAGCTGACCAAGCTCGGCAAGACGATCACCGCGCTGACCGACGCCGACAAGGTGGACGTCGGCAAGACGCGGCTCGAGACGATGACGGTCGCCGACTTCCAGAAGCACGTCGAGGCCGAGAAGACCGCTCTCGACGCCAACCTCGATCCCGCGCGGCTCGCGCTGCTCAAGCGCAACATCGACAGCGTCAAGGCGCAGGGCAAGACCAGCGCCGACGACCACGTCGCCGTCGAGGTCGCGGTGCAGGCCAGCGCCGACGATCGGATCGCGGCAGTCGAGTCGAAGCTCGACGAGCTGCTCGAGACGGTCAAGGCGTCGTTCGACCGGCGCACGTCGACCGGCGTCAACGACGACGGCGCTTCGGACGATCCGCCCGCCGGTGACGACGCGGGCAACGGAGACGCCGGGACCGGCGACGACGCGGGCGACGGCGGCACCGTCGGCAAGGAAGACGACAAGCCCGTCACGACCGCGCTCGCGATGGAGGCGATCGACTCCGTGATCTCGTGCTTCAACTCCATCAAGGCCAAGGTGCAGGAGGGGACGCTGACCAGCGACGAGCTGTACAAGATGTGGCCCGGCTGGGAGGTGCGCGAGATGATCGAGGGCGCGGTCGGCGTGCTCGCCAAGGCCGAGGAGCTGTCGAAGCTCGTCGACGAGGTCAAGCCCGAGCTGGAGAAGATCGCCACCGCCAAGGCCGACGACGACGACACCGGCAAGGCCGAGCCGCCGGAGAAGTGCCCGAAGTGCGGCGCTCTCATGATGGGCAAGATGACCTGTCCGTCCTGCGGCTACGTCATCGAGGACAAGGGCGACGACGACGACAAGGGCGACGACGGCGACGACGGCAAGGGCGACGACGACAAGGGTGACGACGGCAAGGGTGGCACCGCCAAGGGCGAATGGCTGTCCGGCGTCGACATCTCGCCGAACAGAGGAAGCGACACCGACGACTACCGGGCGATCCGCAAGGGCCGCTAAACCAGGGGGAAACCGTGAGCGAACGAACGATCGGGATCTTCACAGCGCAGAAGGACGCAAGCGACGGCGTGCCTGCTTCGTTCTTCGGCTGTGACGACAAGACGCTGCTCGCGCTCCTCTACCAGCACGCCGCCGAGGTAGCTGGCCCCGGCATGACCAAGTACGACCCCGCCGACGGCGACCTCGCCAAGCTCGTCGGACAGATCGTGGTGCAGCCCGTCGACGACGACACGCTGTACAAGGTCAACGCCGAGGTCGGAAAGCCCGAGGTCAATCGCAAGCCCGACGGCGACGTCGGCACGTGGGCGATTCAGTCGCTCGTGTTCTCGAAGGATACGTTCACCGTCGACGAGGCCAAGGGCTGGATCGACGAGCACTCCGACACGTTCGGCGACTACGGCGTCGACGAGACGGACACGCAACTGAGATTCCGCCAGTTCGACCCGAAGTGGTTCTCCGAGTTCCGCACCGTGACGCTCGCCGACGGCATCGCTGCCGTCTACGGCAAGATCGCGGAAGCCGCACAGGACGAGCAGGCGACGAAGGCAAGCTACGAGAAGTCGCTCGACCGCTACGTCGCCATTCGCAAGATCAACCGGGCGATCCTCAAAGACGGCGTCACGCTGCTCTGCGACTCCGCCAAGACGACCGTGCACAAGGCCGACGACGGCGAGGAGACTGAGGAGCGCTTCGTCCTCTCGATGGTGCTCGAGCCGACCGACGGAACAGAAGGCGCACCGTTCAAGCCCGACACGCAAGCCGACGTCTACTCCAAGAGCGACGTGCGGAAGGCGTGCCATGTCTGGATGGAGTACTACGGCGCGATCGACCTCATGCACTCGTGGCGCGCGATCGGCAAGGAGGACGTGCGTGTCCTCGAATGCTACATCGCACCGTGCGAGTTCAAGCTCGGCGACGACACCGTTCTCGAAGGCTCGTGGATGCTCGGGATTCGCGTGGTGAACGACGACCTCTGGAAAGCAGTCAAGGCTGGCGACCTCGGCGCGTATTCGATCGGCGGCACAGCGAACCGCGTGCCGCTCGAAGCGGCGTAGGAGGAACCGATGCGCAGCGACAAGCGAGTCAGGATCGCCAAGGCAGACGGAAAGCCCGACGACGACAAGGTGTACAGGCTCACCGACATCGAGCCGCAGTTCGTCTCGCTCGTCACGGCGGGAGCCAACCGGCAGAAGAAGTTTCAGGTGGTCAAGGCCGACGAAGCGGGACTCGGGCCGGGTGGCGTTTGCGTCTGCGTCGAATGCGGCAACGAGGAGCCGCACGAGACGGGCGTCAAGTGCAACGAGCTGACCTGCTCGAAGTGCGGCGGCAACATGACCCGCAAGGAGACGGAGAAGGCCGTACCAGCCGCAGACGCCAGCGACGAGGACAAGCGCAAGGCGCAAGAAGCTCGCGCCAAGCAGTACGGGATCGAGGCGCTCGAGAAGGACGCGAACCTTTCGTACCCGTCGGGCGACCCGACAATCGAGTCGATGTACGGCGATCCCGTCAACCTCAAGTACCCGTTCGGCAAGGCCGACAACGAACCCGATCTCGGGCGCATCAGGAACGCGCTCGCACGCTTCAAGCAGGCGGCGGGAACGTACACAGAGGAGCAGTCGAAGCGCGTGGTGTTCACGCGCATCGTCGAGCGCGCTCTCGACTCGGACGTCGATGTCAGCTTCGACGCCAACGATCCGATCGACGCGCTGCTCCCGCAGGAAGTGAAGGACCGCATCGCGGAGAAGGCCGAAGACGACGGCGGTGACAGTGCCCCCGAAGACGGAGCCACGAGCAAGGGAGCAGTCGACACCCTCGCTTGGCTCGACGAAGCCAGCTCGCGCGTCGGCGACATGATCGTGAGCCTCGCTCTCGAGTCGCCCGACGCTCTCGGGGCGAGCACGCCCGCCGCAACGGTCAGACCCGCGCAGAAGGCGCAAGTCGACGATCCGCCACGGACCGCGCCATCCGTGAAGCAGCTCACCGAGAAGGTGAGCGAGATCGAGTCCGACCTTCGCGTTGCCAAGGCCGACCGCGACGCGCTCGAGAAGGAGCGCGACACCGTGGCCAAGGAGCGCGACCAGCTCGCCAAAGCGAACGCCGACCTCCGCAAGGAGCGCGACAAGCTCAAGGTGCAGCTGGCCAAGGTCCGCAAGGGACTCGGTGGCCCGACCGCGCTCGTCACCGGCATGGTCGCGCAGCAACAGAAGAAGAGGAGCGACGACGACGACGACGGTGTGCCGTGGGCGTCGGGTGGTGACCTCGCGCAGAAGGCCACAAAGAAGCAGACGGGGTAGCAGGAAACCGAACGACAACAGCTTCACGGAGGAAAGAAGATGATCACGAACAAGAGCATCATGGCGAAGGCCGACATGGAAGTCGCCGACCTCATCGCCGACGGCGGTTACCTGCAGGACGAGCAGAGCGAGAAGTTCGTCCTCAAGATCATCGAGGAGGCCGTCGTCCTCAAGATGATCCAGGTGATCGGCACCAAGAGCCACACCAAGCTGATCGACAAGGTCGGCATCGACGGGTGGGTGCTGCACCCCGGCGTGAGCGGCAGCGCGCTCGCCGCGGCCGACCGCACCAAGCCGACGACCGAGCAGGTCACGCTGACCACGCACCTGATGAAGGGCGAGATCCGCCTCAACGACGAGGTGCTCGAGGACAACATCGAGGGCGGCCAGTTCAAGCAGACCGTCATGAAGAAGATGGCGGCGCACGTCGCGCTCGACATGGACCGCGTGGCCGTCAACGGCGACACCGCTGGCGCGACCGGCACCGTGCTCGACCTCATCGACGGCATGCTCAAGAGCGCGACCTCGCACGTCGTCAACGGCGGCACCGTGCCGATCCACAAGGGCATGCTCAAGCAGGCGATCAAGGCCATGCCCTCGCCGTACAACCGCAACCGCACGAAGCAGCGCTTCATGACCAGCGAGGACGCGGAAACCGATTACCGCGACTACCTCGCCGACCGCGCGACGGTGCTCGGCGACAAGTTCCTCGAGGCCGACGCGCCGGTGCGTTACGGCGGGCGCGCGATCCTGCCGATCCCGGTGTTCCCCGACAACCTCGGACTCGGACTCAACTGCACGAACGTCGTGCTCACCGATCCCAAGAACGCCGTGTGGGGCGTGTGGCGCAAGGTCCGCATCGAGACGGATCGCGACATCACGACCGGCGAGTGGATCATGGTCGCCACCGTCCGCGCCGGGTTCGTGTACGAGGAAGAGGACGCGGTGGTGAAGGTGATCAACGTCAAGACGCAGTAGCTCTGCGACCGCTTCGGCTATGCCGTAGCTGAAAGGAGAATCGAAGATGGCACTCGTCTTGATCGCACTGGATCACTTCTCGGGACAGCGCAACATCGGGCCGACGCCCGACGACGCCGAGCGCGACCTCGCTCGCCTCGTGCGCGAGATGCAGACCGAGATCAACAAAATCGAAGCGGGGATCATCGGTCCCGACGACGCAAGCCGCGGCCACATGCAGGCCGTCGCCGCGACCGCGACCGACGTGGTCATGATCGCGCCCGCCGCCGGGCAGATCACGATCGCGCAGGCGGTGGCAGGCACGGCCGCGAACGCGGGCGAGTCGATGGACTGCGACGTCCAGATCAACGGCGTCAGCGCACTGTCCGCGGCGATCCCGCTCGACAACGCCGCCGGCACGAACGTGCAGACCTCGCCGCTCGGCGCGGCGGTCACGTTCGCGCAGGGCGACCTCATCAGCGTCGTGCGCACGTACGTCGCTGGCGGTGGAGCGGCACCGATGGCCGACACGCTCGTCGACATCGGCTACAGGCTCGACTAGGTCGAGCGGCCGAGGGAACGGAAAGAGAAACGAGCGGCGTGGCCGCTCACAGAAAAGGAGATCGAAATGCCGATCGGAGCTATCACTCTCGGGGATGTCGCAGGCTTCAAGCCGAGCGCCCCGCTGTTCAACATCAACATGGAGTTCGACGGCGACAGCGCCTATCCGACGGGCGGCTCCGTCGACTTCATGGCCGACGTGAAGGACACGATCCAGTCCGAGATGGCCTCGATGCCCGACGCCAACGTGCGCGGCCGCATCGAACTCAGCGGTCTGTCGATCATCGGCTTCGAGTGCGGCCAGTACGTGCCGTGGTACGACGAGGCCAACGACAAGCTGTTCGTGCGCGACGGCGGACACGCGACGTGGCAGGAGGTGCCCAACGGCACGAACCTGTCGGGAACCAAGTTCAAGCTGACGATCGCCTGCTACTAGGCGACGGCGGCGAGGTAGAAGACGAGAGAACCCGGCGGGGGGAAACCCTCGCCGGGATCTTCAAAGGAGGCAGAAGATGATCTTCGCAGTCAGACTGAGGCCGTTCAACAGGAAAGTCGGGCACGGCATGCGCGACTACATCAGCGCGAACAGCGGAACGAAGTACCGCGTGGGCGTGCCGGGTCAGCCGTGCCCCATCAAGGTTGTCGAGGACAAGAAGGAGCTGCAAGAGCTTCGGCAGTTCCCGCAGTTCGAGATCATGCCCTTCGACTCGCGAGGCGAGCTCGAGGACTTCGTCCGCAACGAGACGGAGACGGCAACCCGCGCCGGAAAGCCGACGCTGCCGCCCGCCATCGAAGACGGGCCGAAGCCGGTCGCACGCACCGTGAGCGTGCTCGACGACGACGGCGACGACGACGACGATTTCAAAGCCGACGACGACCTCGACCTCGACATCGACGACGACGACGATGACGAGCCGCCGCCCGAACCGAAGCCCGCACCGCCGGTGAACAGCGGACGCAAGGCCAAGAAGCAGGCGAGCAAGAAGGCGGAAGGGAAGAGGACGGCAGCGAAAAAGACCGGCAAGAAGAAGACCGCGAAGAAGAAGTAGCCGCCTCGAGCGGCACAGGTGGAGGGTTGAGGATGACACAGACACAGCCGCGTAATGCGGCGTTCAAGGAGACGAACGACCTAGCCTTCGCAGCGTACGCGCACATGCAAGGCATGAAGGTCGTCAAGGCGGTCGAATGGAAGCGCGGACGAGCAGTCGAGTACAAGTTCACGTTCGACGATCCCCCGACGGCGGAGAACCCCGAGGGGCGATGGGACGCGCTGCAAATCGACTTCGTGAACAGCGAGGCGCTGCAGTTCGACTTGTCCGTCAGGACGTTGAAGAAGCTCTGCAAGCGCAGCTACGGGGAGTGAGCACCGAGGAGGCGTCATGGCAGACAGCTTGATCCTGCGGTGGCGACACCCCGTACCGAACCCGCTGCTCGATGCAGGCTTCAAGCTGTGGCGCATCGAACGCGAGGACACGCCCGGCAACTGGACCGCCGTTGCTCCCGACAGCGCTTGCCCGCCCATCGGCAAAGACACGACCGACTATGTGTTCCGAGACACGTACGTCATCGGAGCCATCAAGCCGTACAGGGCGTACCCTTGGAACCCGGACACCGCAACGGGAGGCCCCGCCGAGACGGTCGCGGCAACGCCAGCGGGCTACTGCAAGGTGAGCGACATTCGGGCGCAGGGATACACGGCGGCGCTCTACCCGAGCGACGTCGTCCGAGCCGCCATCGTCCAAGCGACACAGCTCATCGACCGGATCACTCGGCAGTGGTTCGAGCCGCGCTTCCGCTGGATGATGCTCGACGGCAAGAGCATCGACACGCTCTGGCCGAAGGTGCCGATCATCGCCGTGCAGTCGATCGAGGTCGACGAGCAGTCGCTCGAGGTCGCAGAGTTCGAAATCTACAACCGCCACCTGACGCACGGCATCGTCAACCCCGACGACCGCGCCGACCCGCGCATCGCGTGGGGAGACGCGCGCATCCCGGTCGACGTGCAGCGCCTCTACGGTGGCGGGCGCTTCCCGAAGGCGCGCAAGTCGATTCGCGTCGGCGGGATCTTTGGCTACACCGATCTGTCATTCGACGGACACACCGGCGAGACGGTCGTCGGTAGCCAGGTGCCTTTGGACTACGGCGAGACGCCAGCCGCCATCAAGCGCGCATGCACGAAGCTCGCGATCCTCAAGATGGTGCCCTTCGACGAAGCGGCGGCACTCGTCGCTGGCGGCAAGGTGACAGGCGAGAAGACTCGCGATCAATCCTACACGCTCGCAAGCCCCTCGACGGCCGACGCGAGCTACGGACTGACCGGCGACATCGAGGTCGACAAGACCTTGCAGATGTACGCCGCGCCGTTCGACTGCAAGGTGGTCTGATGCGCGGGCGACTGATACAGCAGTTCCTCGTCAGCATCGCGCGGCTCGACACCGCGGCGACCGCGGCTGTCCCTGGCGGCGGCTACGACCCCGACTTCCATGAGCCGCTGCCAGTCGACGACGGCAGTCTGCTCGGATCGTCGTCGCGTCGATACCATCCCGTCGACCAGCTGCACTGTCAGCTCGACCGACGCAAGGAGTGGGGAAACCCGCAGTTCACGCGGGCCGGAGAGGACGTCGACTGCGACATCGTCGTCGTACTTCACTGGCCAGAGCTCGAGAAGCTCGGCTTGCTCGACGCCGACCGCCAGCCGCTGTTCAAGGCCGGTGACAAGGTCGTCGAGCTTCACGACGTCAAGGGCAACCTCGAGGAGCGCTTCGACGATCCGCCCGGCATGTTCGTCGACGGCATAAGCCGCGCCGGGTACGGCCTCAACGCGTTCGGCACGCCGAAGACGAACCTGCTGTACCTGTACTGCAACTACGACCGGAAAGGCACGCCGGAGAGGAAGCGCACATGACGTCAGCAGTACCAGCGCAGACGTCGATCGGCCTCAAGATAGAGATCGAGGACGCGTACGCCTCGCTGCTCAAGCTCGACGGCATCAAGAAGGCGCTGCCCGCGGCGGTCAGCAGAGCAGCGGGCATGGAGGCGCATCTGCTGCGCCGCATGATCGTCATGGGTATTCGGCGGCAGGCACCGGCGGGGAAAAAGTTTCTGCCGCTCAAGCCAGCGACCAAGAAAAGGAAGAAGTCGAGCAAGGCGCTCATCGACAAGGGCGATCTGATTCGGAGCATAACCGTCGTCCGCCTTTTCGGAAGCGTCTACTTCGTCGGCGTTCACAAGATGCACGTCGACAAGACGAGCGGGCAACCGATCGCGAACATCGCCGAGGTGCACGAGTTCGGAACGAAGAACGGCAGGATACCGGCGAGGCCGTACCTCCGCCCCGCGTTCGACCAGTGGAAGAAGGACACGAACAAGCGCCTCATGATCCACGTCGCGGCGATGGTGGGACTCGAGGAGCCGTACAAGTCGGGGATGAAGACGTTTACGCTGACCGACTCGACCAAAGGAAAGCCGTTCAAGGGTGAGGTGAAAGCCGCCTACACCTCGAAGGGCAACGTGAGCTGGAAGATCATATGACGGTGCCGACCATAGCAGGGGTGAACCCGAGCAGCGGCTCGACTCGCGGCGACAACATCGTCCGCGTCGAAGGCTCGGGCTTTCGTCTGCCGCCACCGCCACCGCCGACCGGCTACCTCGGAGGCCCGCAGCCGAAGACCGTGTCCGTCAAGTTCGAGGGCGTCGAGTCCGAGTGGGCGTACTCCGCGAACGACGGATTGATTCTCGCTCGCGTGCCTCAGTGGAGAGGCGCGTACGACGTGCCTTTCCCGCTCGCGCTCGACGTACGTGTCGCCAACCTCGACGACAGCGGCGTCGAGATCCCAGGGGAGAACGTCACGCTCGCGGACGCCTACCAGATCGATCGGCACAGCCTGTCGACCGAGAGCTACTTTCAGCGCGTCATTCGCGAGTTCCAGCACCTGTTCAAGCGACACGTCACCGACAAGACCTTCGTCACCGTCAGCCGCGACGCAGCGACCGCTGCGCTCGACGACCAGCGCCTTCGCGCCGCTGCCCCTGCTGTGCACCTCGTCGGCCCGAGAACGGCCGTCAATCGCTTCTACAGCATCAACCGCGAGGAGATAGAGCAGGACAGCATCGACCCGACCATGTGGATGCGGCGGCGCTTCCCGGTAACGGTCGACTTCGACTTCGACGTCTACCTGTACGCCGACAGCTCGAGGCACCTGTTCAGCATGGCGCAGTCGGTGATGCTGATGTTCCGCGACATAATCGTCGTCCGCGTTCCAGACGATCCGACCGATCCGACGGGACCGCACAAGGATTTTGAAATCGACATGCTGTGGCCGTTCCAGCCGACCGTCGAGGACAACGAGGCCAACGAGAGCGACCTGTTCGTAGCCACGGCGGGCGTAGTCATCCGTGGCGTGCATGTCGACGAAGAAGCTGGTACGATCGTTCAACGTGGATGGTTGATCACCGACAACGACGGCGAACCCGTCGCGCAGGTGCAACCGATCGGACCGACAGGGCCGTAGGAGGAAAACGATGCGACAAGTCATAATCCGCAACCTGACCAAGCAGATGAAAATCTTCGTGCTGCCGCACCAGATCGTCTGCGTGAAGGGTGGCCGCTGCCTCTGTCGCAACGGCTCGCCCGCATCCATCCACGTGCCAGCGCTCAGGCGCTCCGCACCGATGCCAGGCGCGGTGTGCGAGGCACCCGACATCAAGCGCGCGCTCGCCAAGAAGGAGATCGCAATCCTCGCCGCGCCGAACAAGGCCGAGCCGCAGAAGGCCGCGCCCAAGACGAAGAAGCAGGACGAACCGAAGGACGCCACCGGCAAGGGTGACGACAAGGGCAAGAAGAAGAAGTAGCGAAACCACAAACGACACTCGGCAACCGGGTGAACATGGAGGAAAGAGATGGCATCGACTGAGCTTCTTGCATCGAAAGTCGTCATTCTGGAGGAGGAGCCGAACATCCCGGCGATCACCGCGTTGCCGAGCGCCGTGCTTCTCGCTTGCGGAATCACCGAGCGCGGACCGATCGCAGACCGCACGCTGCTGACCTCGTTCGACGAGTACAATCGCGTGTACGGCGGCTTCACGCTCGACTCGCCCGTCGCGATCGCGATGTACGGGTTCTTCGGCCAGGGTGGCAGCTTCGCGTGGGTGAGCAGAACCTGTCACTTCACCGACCTGACCGACCCGACCACGTACACCGCGGCCAAGGGATCGACCATGCTGCAGACGAGCGGCACCGCCGCGACGCCCGCAGTCGTCGGACCCGGCACAGAGATCGGGCCGTTCCCGATGACCGATGGCGATCATATCGACATCGACGCGGGAGGCGGCAGCGTCGCGACCACGTTCAACGGCACGCCCGCGTCCGTGAACAACGCGCCCATGACCGAGCCGTTCGTCCTCGGCGGCGGAGAGGTGCTCGAGGTGCGGGTGAACGGCGTGCTGCAGTACGTCACGTTCCTGCCGACCGACTTCGTCGCGCCAGGCGCGGCGACGGCGCTCGAGGTCGCGCACCGCATAAACAGCGACATCGTCAACGCGAAGTGCAAGCTGACCGGCGCGGCTCCCGGTCCGTACGGACTCGAGATCGAGACGGACGGCGCAGGCACCGACTACTCGATCGAGACTCCCGGCGGCACGGCGCTGCCGCTGCTCGGCTTCGCGCCGGGCCTCGTCATCGGCGGCGGCAACGTCGGCAACATCGCAGCCGTGACCGGACTCGAGGCCGAGGCGCTCATCGAGGCCGCGCACGCGGGACCGAACGCCGTCGACGTCACCGTGAACGTCACCGGCACGCTCACCGTCGAGACGGTCGGCACCGGATCGGGCGAGTCGATCCAGCTGCAGGGAACGTCGACCGTCGACTTCGGCCTCGACCTGCTGCCGCACGTCGGCACCGACTCGACGCCGGAGAACACGCTGCTCGTCGAGGGCAAGACGCCCGGCAGCTACACCGACGCGATCACGACTCAGGTCGAGAACGCGACCAACGGCGAAGCCGCGTACTTCAACTTCAAGGTGCTGAAGGACGGCGCGGTGAAGGAGACGTTCCCGAACGTCACGATGGACAGCAGCAGCGACGACTGGATCGAGACGCGAGTCAACAATGTCAACTACGGCAGCGACCTCGTCGCCGTGACCGACCAGCTGCTGCCCTACGTCGCGCTGCTCAAGCGTCCCGCCAACGGCACGAGCGCGGCGCTCGTCGGCGGTGACGACGGACTCGTCGGGCTGGTCGACGCCGACTACCTCGGCAACGAGGCGGGGCCGACGGGCCTCTACTGCTTCGACGTCGTCAAGTCGGGCCGCATCTTGATCGTGCCGGGCGTCTACACGCCCGCCGTTCACAAGGGCATGCTCGACTACGCGGAGATCCACCGCAACGGATCGATGTTCTGCGTGCTCGACTGCCCGCCGCAGCAGACGGCGGCGCAGGTCGTGACCTACGTCGAGACGACGGCGGCGATCCTCGAGTACTCCGAGTTCGGCGCGATCTACTGGCCGTGGCTCAAGATCACGAACCCGCAGACCAGCGTGTTCGGTTCGGACAACGCGATCACCGTCGCGCCGTCGGGATGGATCGCGGGCAAGTACGCGGCCAACGACCAGCGCATCGGAGGAATCTACGAGTCGCCCGCAGGCATCGGCGGCAACTGGGGCGTGCTGCGCGGCGTGCTCGGCGTCGAGGACGACCCGAGCGGCTCGTCGGTGCACGAGGTGGAAGACGAGCGCAAGCGCGACCTCGTCTATCCGAAGCGCATCAACCCGATCACGCGACTGCCGGGAACGCCGTGGCATATCGACGGCGGGCGCACGCTCAAGTCGACCGGCAACTTCCCGAACGTCGGCGAGCGGCGCGGCGTGATCTTCATCGAGCAGACGGTCGCGGACTCGATGATCATCTTCAAGCACCGCCACAACAACAAGGAGACGCGGCGGCAGGTCAAGCGCGTCGTAACCGTGTTCCTCGTGCAGGAGATGAACAAGGGCGCGTTCCGCAGCACGAACGCAGACGAAGCGTTCTTCGTCGACGTCAGCGACCAGCTCAACCCGACCGCCAACGAGTTCGCCGGAATCCTGACGCTGCGGATCGGACTCGCGACGAACAAACCGGCCGAGTACATCGTCGTGCTCGTGACCCAGGACACGAGGGCGCTGGAAGAGAGCATCGCGGCGTAGCCGCAGCAGCAGTGACCGAGAGACTCGCGGCGTAACACCCGCGGCGAAGGAGGATACCGATGGGAACGCCGACCAACTGGTACAAGAAGTTCAGCTTCGTGATCGAGATCGACGGCATCGCGCGCGCGGCGTTCAAGACGTGCAGCGACCTGCGCGTCAACGCCGACACCGTCGCCTACCGCGAAGGCGGCAGGCTCAACCCGCACAAGTCGCCGGGGCTTGTCGAGTTCCCGCCGATCACGCTCGAGCGCGGCAAGACGAACGACTTCGACCTGTACAACTGGATGAAGGACACGTTCGACGCCGCCGCTGGCACGGGCCTCGTGACGCCCGACCTGTACCGTAACTTCGACATCGTCCAGCTCAACCGCAAGGGCGACGAGGTCGAGCGCTGGACCGTCTACGACGCCTGGTGCAAGGAGTTCGGCGCGGGCGATTGGGACAACGACGCGTCCGAGACGGGACTCGAGCAGGTCGTCGTCGAGTGCGATCGCTGGGAGCGCGTGCCCGCGTAACACGTGCATGAACGGGCGGGGTCGAATTCGCGGCCCCGCCCCTAGGTTGTAGATAGGGTCGACATCTAAGGTGCAGAAGCAGAAGGAGGTTTCCATGCGCCAAGAGGTTTTTGAACTTCCGTCCACAGCGAAGATCGAGTTCCGCCAGATCAAGCTGGCCGAGGAGAACTTGCTCGCCGCCGCCATGAAGGAGCGGCGCGTGACCATCGACTCGGTGATCTCGGAAATCCTGTCGGCGTGCGCCGTCGGCGTCGTCGACGCTGGCCCGTACGATTTCCTCTCGGTGGGGAACAAGCCGAGGTGGGAAAGCATGGCACGCGCCGATCGCTTCCAGGCGATGGTGGACCTGCGGTGCATCTCGTACAAGGATGGCCACGTGTTCGAGGCCGACCTTCGTTGCCCCGCCATGACGTGTGGCCACCGCTTCGGATGGGAGATCGACTTGAAGACCGATCTCTTGCGCGTGCCGATGCCCGAGGAGTCGGTCGCGGCGGTGCGGGACGGACGGCCGTTCGAGGTCACGATCGACAACCGCGTCGTCAAGTTCACGATGGCGCTCGGCAAGACCGAACAGACCTACAACGCGCTGCTCGAGCAGCACGAGGATCGCGACATGGCTTGCGCGCTGCGCTCCCGCATCGTCGAGGTGGAAGGACTGCGCCCGCACGAGATCATGGATTGGCTCGACGGCGGCAAGGGCGACAAGTTCGAGGGACTCACCAGCGAGGACGCAGAGGAGCTGCGCGAGGCGTTCGACCTCGTCGAAGGCGGGATCGACACCGCGCTCGAGGCCAAGTGTCCACGCTGCAAGGAGTACTTCGACTTCGATCTCCCTTTTTCGGGGATGCTGCTCCCTGGCAGCGGAATCGCCAAGCGCCGCCGCCAGGCACGGAGGAGACAGGAGGGGAAATCGTCCCCATTGGAGGACTCGACGCCGACGACGTGAAGGAGATAAGGCGGTTTCTTTCGTGGCAACCGCTGTTCGGCTCCGGACCTCGCATCGGCTACATGGAGACGCTAGAGCTGCCGATGGACGAGGTGTCGGAGCTGATCGACTGGACGATCGACCAGCGACGCGCCGAGTGGAAAGCAGCCTTCGGCAAGAAGAGGTGACGTCGCTATGGCGATGAACGAGTTTGGCGCTGGCTTCAAGATTTACGCGAAGGACTTTGCGAGCAAGGTCTTCGACCGTGTCGGCAAGAACTTTTCCGGCATGGCCAACAAAGCCGAGACGGACGCCAAGCGACAGCAGGTAGCGATGCAGCGCATCGGGCGTGGCATGGCGATGGTAGGCGCGGGACTCGGACTGCTCAAGCCTATGAAGGACGCGCTCGCCGAGTCGTCCAAGCTCAACAAGGCACTGGCCGAGGTGACCACGCTCACCGACGAGGCGACCTTCCCTGTCAAGGAGATGAAGGGACTCGTCAAGGGACTCGCCGCCGAGTACGGCAAGGACGCCACCGAGAACGCGAAGGCGCTCTACCAAACGATCAGCGCAGGATTCGGAGAAGCGGAGCAGGCGGCGAAGCTGCTCGAGACGGCGAACAAGCTCGCCATCGGAGGAGTGACCGAGGTCGAGACGGCGGTCGACGGACTGACCAACGTCATGAACACGTACTCGAAGCAGAACCTCGACGCTCTCGACGTCAGCGATGCGTTCTTCGTCGCGGTCAAGGCAGGCAAGACGACCGTCGGTGAGCTCGCGTCGCAGATCGGCCGCGTGGCACCTGGCGCAGAGGCGATGGGGATCGCTTTCGACGAGGTGCTCGCTTCGATCGCTGCCGTCACGACCAAGGGCATCGACACGCGGCAGACCGTCAGCGGACTCGCTGCGTCGCTCGCCAACATCAACAAGCCGACCAGCGACGCGAAGAAGGAAGCGCAGCGGCTCGGGATCGAGTTCAACGCCGCAGCGCTGCGCGCCAAGGGTCTGACCGGATTCCTCGACAGCATCACCAAGAGCGCAGGCTTCAACGAAGACAGCATCGCCAAGCTGTTCGGATCGATCGAGGCGTTCAAGGTAATGACCGCGCTGACCTCGAACGAGTCGGAGAAGTACAACCAAGTACTCGAGCAGATGGGCGCGCGGGCAGGCGCTACCACGCAGGCCGTGCAGAAAATGGAGGACACGTTCGAGCACCAAGCGGCGCGCCTCTCGCAGACTCGAAAGAACATCATGTCGACGATCGGCGACACGGTCGAGTCGATGGTCGCTCCGATCTTGAAGGTGCTCAACTGGATCACGACCGGGATCTCGAAGCTGCTCGACTCGCTGCCGCCAGGGGCGCGCAAGGCGATCGTCGGCATCGTCGGAGCGCTCGGCGGCTTTATCACCGTAGTCGGCGGCATCGTCGCAGTGCAGGGCGCGCTTGGACTTCTCGGGATTTCGTTTACGAACATTCTCGCCACCGCCGCGAAGCTGCTGTTGCTCGCTGGCCCGCTCACGCTGTTGTTCGCTGGCCTCGGTGTCGCCGCGTACTCCGCGTACCGCGCGTTCCAGAAGAACACGGGCGGTATCTCGATGTCGTGGGGCGACATGGTGAAGAAGGTCAAGCTCGGGTGGCAGGGGATGATGGCGATCCTCACCGGCGACGACTTCCCGCGCAAGCTCAAGCGACAGCTCGGCAAGGCGGAGAACGAAGGCGTGGTGAAGTTCCTCGAGGGCTTCGAGCGGTTCGTCGAGCGCGTCAAGTCGTTTTGGGGTGGACTCGTGGCAGGCTTCGAGAAGGGCGTCGACGCGCTCGCAGGCTCATCGGCGATGAAGCGACTCAAGGGAACGATCGACGAGGTCGTCGGCATGTTCACAGGCAAGGGACAGGAAAACACGCCGACCATTTTGGAGAAGTGGGAGAAGGAGGGGGAGTCGACCGGCAAGCGCCTCGCGCGGCTCGGAGAGATCGCGCTCAACGCGATCGCCGACCTCGTTTCGTTCGGAAAGAAGTTCGCCGACTTCGTCGGGAATTTCAGCGCCGACGATCTAAGCAAGACGATCAACGGCGCGGTGACGGCGTTCAACGAACTGTGGGGTGTGCTGAAAGAGATCGGCGCAGCGCTGCAGATGATTTTCAGAATCGTGTCGACAGTCATCAACGCGATCCAGCTCGTCGGCGGTTTCCTCGGAGACGTCTTCGGAGGCGCAGCATCGAACATAAGCATGGCGAGCGAATACCTCGACGCGCTAGCGAGTGGCGACGAGAAACGCAAGAAGCAGGCGGCGGCGCAGTACGTCGAGTTCGTCAAGAACTTCAAACCGTTCGAGGCATCGCAAGAGCAGCTCGGCGACTTCGCTCGCATATGGGGAAGCAACACGCAGTGGGGACTGCCAGGGCAGGACCAGCAGCAGAGGGGCGTCGTCGCGCAACCGAGAAAGCCGGTAGCGCAGGCGGACCGCGTCGTGTGGGAGCAAGGAGAAGACTCGATCGAGGATCTCCGCGCGGCGCGTGCGTCTCTGCTCGACTGGATGAACACGTCGACCGAGGAGTGGCGAAAGGCGCATCCCGACAAGTACAGCTATCAGGAGGCGACGGGCGAGCAGCAGCAGAAGTGGACCGCAGAGCTGGATCGCATCGAGCGGCTAATCAAGGCGTCGCTCGAGAGGCCGACCATCATTCAGCTCGACGGCGAGACGATCGCTGCGTCAGTGGAGAACAGCGACACCGCGCAAGGTGCTCGCAGCTACGAAGACGCGGGGGCGATGGGGTACTAAATGGCGTCACCGACTGACAAGCCGAACGGGACGAACCTTGGCGACCTCGCATCGCGAGCGCCTGACGGCGAGGTCAAGGGGTACGTCCGCAACTTGATCCTCTACGAGGACGACCAGACCGAGTTCACCGACACCATGACGTTCATGTTCCGCCCGCCGATGGTGCGCGAGCAGGTGTCCGCCGTGTTCGATAAGACGCGCGTCATGGGCATGAGCCACCAGTATCAGAACTACTCGCACACCGAGAATTTCACTTGGACGTTCGAGGTCTACGAGAACGCGCTGATGATGCTCAAGACTCTGTCGAAGCAGAACTACAAGACGCAGGCGTCGACCATCGGCAGCGCGCAGCGCACGGCGGGATCGTCGGAGGGATCGAAGAACGACATCGAGTTGATCTCGAAGATGCTCGAGGAGGACAGGCGATTTCTCGAGGCGCTCTTGCTTCCGTACGAGACGCCGACGGGCGTCATAGGCGGCACGACGCCGCCGGCGATTCTGTGCATTCCCGGCATCGTCACCGCACGCTGTCGCCTGCTCTCGCTCTCGTGGACCGCACAGGACTGCGACGTCAACGGCAACCTAAAAGCGTGGGCCGCGCAGGTCACGTTCGAGGAGGCACCGATGGCGCGAATCACGATGCGCGACCAGCTCTCGGCTGGCTCGTTTAGGACGTGGGGATTCTGAGATGCCGATGTACCCGTGGAGCCGCTATCGCTACTGTACGCTGTTTACCGGCGACGACAGCGTTTCGTACATCGACGAGCGCGAGCCGTTCGGCTACCGCGACGAGGTCGACAACCGATACCACCGATCGAGACGAGGCGACACGTGGTGGGGCCTCGCGCACCTCTACTTTCAAGGCGTACCGCGCGCGTGCGGGCTGTGGTGGCTTATCTGTGAGTACCAGCCGACGCGCGTCATCGACCCGACCTGCGTCATCGAGGAGAACACGTTGATCGTCGTGCCCTCGATGCGCGTCATCCGCATGATGGTCTTCTCGCCAGAACGGAGGAGGTATCACTGATGCCGTTCGGCGGAGCACAAGTGATCATCCAGATGGTCGACTTCGACGAGGGCGACGACACGTGGTACGGCACGTGGCTCGATATGTGGGAGGCGATCAACGAGAGGATGATTTCGTTCGAGTTCTCCGACCACGAGCGGAAGAAGGACGAGCTGAAGCTCACGTTCCGCAACGACGACTTCGCCTTGCTCGAGAACCCGGTGTTCACCAAAGGCCAGAAGCTGCTGGTGACGTGGGGCTGGCCGGGTCAAATGGCGGTGCCGCGCCGCGTCGTCGTCGTCAAGGTCAAGGG
>Ga0272444_10000723_pt1 | contig 33951 bp, 34 predicted proteins | sample SSMForm13_FD_201033 | JGI IMG/M metagenome (GOLD analysis project Ga0272444, IMG submission 201033) | Marine sediment archaeal communities from Little Sippewissett salt marsh, Falmouth, MA, United States - SSM-Form-13 | ecosystem: Environmental > Aquatic > Marine > Wetlands > Sediment ...
CAATGCCGCGGCAGTGCTCGTCGCTCTGGCGACTCTCTTCGCCTCGCTGTCTTGGATCTCGTCCGGAAGAGCAGGCGGCCAAGAAGGAGATCTCAAGACGGCCGCTCTCGGACTGATGATGCTGCGGCTCGAGGCTGCGACGGAAGCATCGAACGCACTCGTCCAGGCACAGACGTACCTCACGCAGGCTGGGATGTACTACGCGGAGGCTGACTCCACCGATTCCGCGGAGCTGGCCGCCTATCTCAGCGGTCTTGGCGACCAGTCCATCGCTCAATCCGAGTTCCAGATGGCAACTGCGAGGACCGCCGAGCAACGCGCCGCCGACTACTTCGACGAGTACCAGAGCAGTCTGGATCGGGCCGCAGGCCTGGGGCAGGTGGCCGACCTCCGTTCCACGGCGGCGCTGATTCTGAACGTATCAGCCACTGTCGCATCGATCGTCGTACTCCTCAGGAGGCGTTGGCTCCTCCTGATCTTCGCGCCCGTGTTCCTCGTCGGAATCGCCTACCTGCTCCTGTCGCTCTTCTGAGTCGCGGCGCTGAGCTCCTCTCGCGGAGCGCGCCATGAAGCGTTCGTCGTTCGCTGCATCGGGCTTGAGTAAGATCCTGTATTCGACTGGACTCCTGCCGCACGGGAGAACGGGCGCGGAAACCGATTCCGGCCTCTGCTCCGGCCGATCGATGGAGGTAGGTCATGCGTGATGAGACTCGAGAGACTCTCGCACACTACGAGAAGATGGTCGACGTGGAGGCGGAGCGCCTAGCCAGACACCAGCTCGAGAGGGACATCACGCGCCGCTATCTCCCGGCCTATCTTCCGCCGGAGGGTCGCATCCTCGAGATTGGCGCTGCAACCGGAGAGTACACCATCCGGCTGGCGAAGCGCGGATACCGAGTCACGGCGTCGGTCAACCGACGGCCGGTGTCCTGATCGAGGTGAGCGGCCAGGTCGAATACCGGGAGCTACTCAACGAGTAGTCGGAGAGGCTCACTCGCAGCACTCGCCCCGTCCGTGATCGTGCACGGGCACCTGCAAGCGAGGCCGTCTGGCAGCACTGGTCACGTCCCGCCGGACGCATCGCCGTCTCTCGATTCAGCAGCCTCCCAGGCCGTCCTTGCATAGCGAAGACCCCTTCAGATCTCGGAAGCAGCTAGTGCGCCTTCGTGCCGACGAGTGAGCGCGCGAGTCCGGATGCGGCGATCGCGAGGATGAGGATCGCCCCCTGGATGACGTACTGAAGGTAGAACGGCACACCAAGGAGGACCATGCCGTTGTTCAGCGTCCCGATGAAGAGCACACCGACAAACGTCCCCAGGATGTTGAACCGCCCCAGACGAAACGCCGTCGCCCCAAGGAAGCAGGCGGCAAACGCGCTGAGCAGGAGCCCTTCGCCTGCACGTGGCTGACCCGAAGAGAGACGCGCGGCCAGCAGAACTCCCGTCAACGCGGCCAGTACCCCGGAGACCACAAACCCGATCAGATGGACACGGATGACACGAATCCCCGAGTAGCGTGAGGCAATGGGGTTCCCGCCGACCGCGTAGAGCCGCTTCCCGAAAGCAGTGTGGTTCGCCGCGACGAAGATCAAGATGTAGACGAAGAGCATGACGTACACGAGGTACGGAATCCCGAGGAACGTGCCTCGTCCGATTCGGATGAACGCCCCTGGAATCCCTGAGTAGAGCGAATACCCGCCGGTGTACCAGAGCGTCAACCCCCGAAGCATCGTCTGCGTTGCGAGAGTGACGATAAACGGTGAGATGCCAACGACCGCCGAGAAGAAGCCATTCACGAGTCCGATTCCAACACCCATCGAAACGACCAGCGGGATCGCCACCCACATGTTCATCTGAGGAAGAAGCGCAGCGACCAGAACGCCACTCCACGTGGCAACCGCGGCGACGGAGAGGTCGAAGTCCCCAAGAACCAGGCAGATCGTCAGTCCAGCAGACAGAATGCCGAGAAGCGAGACCTGTTTCAGGATCGCAATCAAGTTGCCCAACGTCGGGAAGATGCCCGGCCTGAGGATGGAGAAGCAGACGAACAGAACCACAAGGGAGACGATGATCCCGTATTTGCGTAGTCCGCCGATCGCGGCGAGCATCCGCTTCCATCGGGGATCTGCATGCGCTTCGGACGATCTACGCGGCATCTCGATCCCCCCTCGCTTCCTTCGGCCTCTGTCGGGCTCCTTGTACGCGGAGCGATAGCAGCAGACCCTGCCACAGCCCTGCCGACGTCACGGCAACGATGAGAATCGCCCCTTGCACGACCAGTTGAAGGTGGTACGGGACGTCAAGGAGCGTGAACCCATTGAAGATCGTCCCCATGATCAGCGCTCCGATCAGCGTCCCGAGGATGTGGAACTGCCCGATGCGGATCGAAGCCGCCCCCAGGAAGACCACCGTGAACGCATCGAACAGGAATCGATCTCCGATCGTGGGCTCCGCGAGTCCGAGCCGCGCCACGAGCAGCACTCCCGTCAGGCCTGCCAACGTGCCCGACAACGCGAACCCGAGGAGCTTCAGCCGCCTGACCGGAATCCCGGCGAAGCGAGCGGCTTCCGGGCTTCCCCCGACGGCGTACATCCGTCGCCCGGTGGCTGTGTGATTCAACAGGATGTGAAGCAGGCCGAGCACCGCAGCCATGACGAAGATCAGGTAAGGAATCTGCAGGAACGTCCCGCGGCCGATCTGCAAGAACGACTTCGGGATCCCGCTGTAGAGGATCGAGCCGCTTCCGCTCGTATACCAGTAGCTGAACCCCATCAGCACGGTCATCATCCCGAGGGTCGTCATGAAGGACGAGACGCGAAGCGTCGTGATGATCAGGCCGTTGGCGAGTCCGATCACGAGGCATACGCCGAGCACGGCGAGCACGGCGAGCGCCGGGTGCATAGCGGGCATCCAGCCCGCCGCGAGCACGGCGCCGAGCGTCGCGATCGCTCCGATCGAGAGATCGAATTCCCCGACCGCAAGGCAGAGCGTCAGCCCCGCGGCGCAGATCCCCAGGAGAGAGATCTGGTTCAGGATGTTCAGGAGATTCCGGATCGTCGGGAAGACGTTCGGCTTCAGCACCGTGAAGACCATCACCAGAAGAAGCAGACCGAGGACCGTGCCGAACCGCCCCACCGCGAGGCCCACTCGCTGCAGTCCCAAGCTCTTCGAGAAGCCGGTGCGCGCCTTCCGCGCCACAGGCTCACTCCCCATAGCAGGCCTCCATGATTCGTCGAGCGGATAGGCCCGCACGCGGAAGCTCGGCGGCGATCCTTCCAGCGCGCATCACGAGGACGCGGTCGCAGACCCCTGCCAGCTCCTCGACCTCGGTCGAAGCGAACAGGATGGCGCTTCCTTCGTCGGCGAGCTCCCTCACCAGCGCGTAGATCTCGGCCTTCGCGGAGACGTCGATTCCCCGCGTCGGCTCACTCAGGATGAGAAGGCGGGGCCTGCGTAGTAGCCACTTCGCGAGAACCGCCTTCTGCTGATTCCCGCCGCTGAGGTACTGAACCTCCTGATCCGGACTCGTGGCCACGATCTGAAGCGCCTTCATCTGTTCGAGAGCAGCACTGCGGGCGCGTCGGTGGTGCACGATCCGTGAGATCGGATCGATCAGGAACCGGTTGAGGTGAGCGAGGATGATGTTCTCCCACAGCCGCATCTCGCCGACGACGCCCTGGCTTCTCCGTTCGGCGGGGACGAGGCCCACGCCGCGCCCGATCGCTCGCCTTGCCGTCCTCGGATGGTACAGGCGCCCATCGAGGATGATCCGGCCGGAGGCCGCTCGCCGCACGCCGAACAGGAGGTCGGCGAGTTCGTTGTGTCCCGCACCGAGAAGGCCGGTCACTCCGAGCACCTCGCGATCGCGAACCTCAAGCGACAGATCGGCAATCCGCCCGTCGGCGCTGTTCAGCCCCTCGATCTTGACGGCAACTGCGCCAGCGGCGCGGCCCTCGTCGATCGTCGGGTAGAGCTCCTGAGGTCTTCCGCCAACCATCAGACCCACCAGCTCGCTCAGCGAGAGATCTGCAACCTCAGCGGTGGTCACCTTTCGCCCGTCCTTGAGGACGGTCACGCGCTCGGCGAGCTCGAAGATCTCCTCCAGACGATGCGAGATGTAGATGACCGACGTCCCTCGCTCGGCCAGAGAGCGCACCAGGTCGAACAGCTCCTGCACATCATCCCTCGCCAGCGAAGAAGTCGGCTCGTCCATGACGAGAATCCGTCCCCGCGTGTAGAGTGCGCGCGCGATGGCGACCGTCCATTGCTCGGCGATCGTCAACGATTGCACGGACCGCCGGGGGTCGATCGAGATTCCGAGATGGTCGAGAATGCCTCTGACTTGTCGGTTCAGCCGTCTCCAGGAGATCAACCCTCCGACCGGTCGCTTCGGGTAGGGGTTGCCCAGGACGATGTTCTCCGCGACGTTGAATTGCGGAACCAGGTTGAGCTCCTGGTGAATGAAGCGCATCCCCAGGTCGTATGCGACCCGTGGCGTCAGAGATTCGACAGGTTCGCCGTCGATGAGGATCTCCCCGGCGTCGCGCACATGGATGCCGGCGAGCACCTTGATCAAGGTCGACTTCCCTGCGCCGTTCTGCCCGACAAGCGCGTGGATTTCCCCTTGACGCAGATCGAAGTCGATGTCTTCGCAGGCGACGGTACCTGGGAACGTCTTCGTGATTCCCCGCATCTCGAGTCGGGGTGTTCTGGAATCCACCGGGACCATCGGGAAACTCCGCCCTTCCCCCTCCGTAGAACCAAGGCGGAGGCTCCCAATGGAGCCTCCGCCACCGACCTCTCTTCTAGTCGCCTTCCTTAGGCGTATCCGGCATGCCGGCCGCGACCCATTCGCCGTAGAACCAGCCGGCGGGTGGGCAGTTCGCTGCTGTCACGATCGGAATGTCGATGTAGAATTGCTGCTGGAGGGGCGGCTGTCCCTGCCAGAGCCTTGCTTCCAGTTCCGCGACGGCAATGGTGACGCCGCCCTCCCAATCCGGAGCAACGGTCATCTTGAACGGGCCGCCGCTTCGGATGGCGTCGAACGTCGACTTGTTCCCGTCGATGCCGACACACACGATGTCATCTCGGCCCGCCGCCTCGATAGCCTGGACGGCTCCCATGGTCAGTTCATCCCACGCGCCCCAGACTCCGTCGATCTCGGGGTGTGCAAGGAGGATGTTTTCCATGGCCGCTCGGCAGCTCTCTCCGGCGCCCGGGAACTGCGCCACGTGGCTTGCCGCCACGGTGATCCCCGGGAATTCGGGGAGCATCGCCTCGAGCATCCCATAGCGCTGCCGCGGACACGGCACCTGATCCCAGTGAAGGACGGCGATCTCCGCTTCTCTTCCGAGCGAGTCGAAGAGCCATTGCGTCATCTTGACTCCACCCTCGAAATCGCTCATCCCGACGTCGAAGGTCTGACCCTGGCCGCATCCGTAGCCGGTCGTGATCAGAGGAATCCCTGCCGCCTCACAGGCCTCGGCAAGCTCTCCGATCGAGCCGGCCGGCGGGAAGAAGATGTGGATCGCGTCGACACCCATCTGGACCCACGTGAGCGCCGCATCGATGACTTTCTGCATATCCCCCCCGCCGTCAACGGTGAGGATGCCCCAACCCTTCTCGTCGCAGACTTTCGCCCATTCGTTTGCCATTCGGGTGGGGCATGGACTCGAGAGACCCTGTGCCCCGACGCCGATCGTACGCTCGGCCCCCCACGCGGCCAACGGCAGAAGAGCGATCAACCCGAGGGCTAGAACGATTCTCGCCCTGTTCCAACGCATTGCGTACCTCCTTGATTCGCCTCTTCATCGGTGCTGCCACTGACTTCAAGACTCGTCGATCCCGTCCTCCGATCACCTCCTCTTCTGCTCCGTTCCGTCCGAAACGCGCTATTACTCTTCCTTCTGCCCGAGCATCTCGTGAATCGGCGAGAGCTGCCTGTACGCCTCGCAGAAGACCTCGGCAAGCCTCCGGTAGGCCTCCGAAGCCGCGGGATCGGGACGAACTCGATCCTCGATCCCGATCATGCACTCCGCCGCGCTTCCGAAATCGTCATATCTTCCGAGTGCGACGTACGCGGTCATTGCAGCGCCAAGGCAGTTCGCCTCCTGCGATGCCGCGAGCGTCGCAACCGGCTTGTCGATCGCGCTCGCCAGGATCTCCAGCCATGTGCGGCTCTTCGCTCCACCGCCGACGACGCGGAGCTCTTCGATCGGCACCCCCGCCCCTTTCTCCAGGGCTCGGCAAAGCAGGCCGATGTTGAGGCTGATTCCCTCAAGGACGGCACGCAGAACGTCGGCACGCCGATGTCCCAACTCCAATCCCAGCAGTGCTCCACGCGTATTCAAGTCGTGGAACGGCGCGCCGCCCCCCCGCATGTGCGGGAGGAAGAGCAGGCCGTTCGCCCCGGGCGGCGCTGACGCCGCGTCGCGGTCCATCGCTTCGAACGCATTCGTACCGGCGCGCTCGGCGTCGCGAACCTCCGACACGCAAATTTGATCCCTGAACCACTCGTGGACAACGCCGGCGGAGTACGTCGCGAGCTGGCTGACGACCATGTCGGGAACCAAGTGGCACAGGTTGAATGGGCGCATGCCCACGTCGAAGACCCCGCAACGTCCGGCCACCGCCACCCACGAAGCGGACCCGATGTAGTTGTACGCCGTCCCCTCGTCGACAACGCCGGCGCCGACGGCGGCACAGGGAACGTCGCCGCCGCCGAGAACCACGGGTGTCCCCTCTGCAAGACCCGTCGCGGCGGCCGCCTTTCGGCTGACGTGACCTACGACAACATCGCTCCGGAGGATTTCCTCCGGAAGCTTGTGCAGGTCAAGATCGAGCGCTTCCGCGATTTCATCGAGCCAACAACGTCGCTTGAGATCGAGGAGTCCCGTGTTCGATGCATCGGAGTAGTCCGTGACAAAGCGCCCCGTCAGCCAGTGCACCAAGTAGTCCTTCGTTCCGAGGAACAGGTACGTCTTCCTGTACAGCTCCGGCTCGTTCTCCTTGATCCATCGCTGCTTCGCCGCCGGGTACAGCGCCAGCTCGAGCCCGCCGCCGGTCTTCCGGTAGAACGCCTCCCATCCAATCCGCTCTTCAATCAGTTTCGCCTGATCCTGACTTCGGTGGTCTGCCCACAAGAAGACGCGGCGGCGCAGTAGCTTTCCTTCGCGATCGACGGGGATACAACCGAGCATGTGTCCACTGAACGACACGGCTGCAACATCGCTCTTGTCGATCCCCGCCTGCTCGAGCACGATCGCAGTCGAGCCGACAAACGCTCTCTTCCATGCCTCCGGGTCCTGTTCGGCCCAGCCGGGTCGCGTGTACTCCGTCGGATACGGTTGGTAGTGACTGGCAAGGACGGCCCCCTCGGGCGTGAACAGCGTGGCCTTGTTCCCCGTAGTCCCGAAATCGTGCGCTAGGACGGCAGACGAGGAAGCCATGTCAAGCGTCTCCCTCGATCCCGGCTTCGTCTGGCGGTCCCGGCCTTCCCGATGAAGCCTGGGATTGGACAGTGCTGCTGAAACGCGCCTCTCCGACGATATGCGAGACAATCGCCTCGCAGACGGTTCCGTGCTCGTCGTACGAGAGACCAGTGAGCGCAAAGACAGGAGTCAGAATGGGAACGTTGAGGAGCCCCATGACGTCACGATCCGAGAGTTCCGCGATCTCGATGAAGCGCCTGGACTCGACGATATTCACGCCGTGCAGCCGCGCGAGGGTTGCGTAGAGGCTCCCCTGAATCAGTTCCTCGTTCTGTAGACCCGGGAAGCGGTCCGCTGGCAGATAGGAGTCGCAGACCATGACCGGCTGCCCGTCAATCGACCGCAGTCTGCGAAGGAAGACCGCGACCGTGTCCGGTGGGAGCCCAAGCCGCTGTACGGTACGGGGAATGGATCCTGTCAGGTTCTGCGTGATCACTTCCGTCGTCAGCTGGTGCGGCGGACGCACGGCATCGAGCACGCTGAGTGAATCCGCTAGGAGCGTCAGATCGAGTCGCTGGTCCGAGCGAAAGAACGAGCCTCGACCCGGCGTCCGAGTCAGCTGCTCCTGTTCGACGAATCCCCGGATGGCCCGGGCCGCGGTCGGGCGACTGACCCCGAAGACTCTCGCGACGAGCTCCTCAGGAGGGAGCCGATCATCGGTCGCGAGATCGTGTTGATGGGCGAACTGCCTTAGGATCCGGAAGAGCTGGTAGTGCAGCGGAATCGCCGCGTTTGGGTCGAGACTTATCCCTGCTGCCAGTTCACGCAGTCTACCCTCCAGGCTCCTCGCTCGATCGGCGCCCGCCTCGGTTGTCGACATGAAGACCAGTATGGCACATCGTTGTAAGTTTGTCAATGCTTTATATCCGAAGATTGTCGCCACTAGTTGACAATTCCGATCTCTACATCTACACTAAGAGCCCAGCCGTTTGGCGGAAGGAGGTCTCCGTGCTCGTCCGATTCTCGTACCCGCTCACTCCGGACCGGCTCGTCATGCCGGGTCCGATCGACCCACCCGAAGTCATCCCAAGGTCCCGCATGGTCGGCAAGCCACCTGGCGGACCGGACGACGTTCGCTGGAGTTCGTACAACAACACCAGCTTCGCGCACGTGTTTGTCCATTCCGGAACGCATCTCGATGTGAACTTCCATGTCGATCCGGACGGGCATCGGCTCGGCGCGTTCGAAGTCTCCGATTTCGTTTCGGAGCGACCGATTCTTGTCGAGATCCCAAAGCGTGACATGGAAGAGATCACTGTCGAGGAGCTCGAGGCGCACGACGCGGAACTCCGTCGCGCTGACTTCCTCTTCGTCTACACCGGGTACTCGACCTACCGTCAAAGCGACCCCAAGCGGTACCTGGCGAAGCAGCCGGGCTTCTCCGTCGCCGCCGCCGAATACCTGATGGAGGCATTCAAGCTCAAGGGCGTCGGCACGGACTTGATGGGAATCGAGAACATCGGACGCGCGAAGACACTCGATCCGCAGTTCCCCGTGCACAAGGCATTCCTCACACCGGGACGCAAGTTCTATCTGGTCGAGGATGCGAACCTGGAACCCCTCGTGGGCAAGAGGCTGATCAGATCGTATGCGATCCCGCTCCTCTTGCCGGAGGCCGAAGGAATGATGATCACGGGATTCGCCGATGTCGGAGAGGGAACCGCATGAGGATAGAGCACTTCGGGCTGTACGCCCACGATCCGCAAGCATTGGCCGATTGGTACGAGAAGAGGACCGGGCTGCAGATCGTCCGCTGTTTGGAGAAGGAAGGAAGGCCTCCTGTCTACTTCCTCGCTGGAGCAGGCGACGCCGAGATCGAGATCCTCCCGACCGAGAAGGCTCGTGTCGACCAAGATCTGACGTCGCCGGGCTTCAGTCATCTCGGCTTCGTCGTGGAGAACTTCGACCGCGAGCAAAGGCGGCTTGCTGCAGAAGGCATCCAACTTCGGGGCGTCCGTACTACGAGCAACGGATGGCGGATCGGGTACTTCGAGGATCCAGAGGGAAATCGAATCGAGATCGTCCACCGACCGTAGGCAGCCTAGCACCCGAAGTGCGATCGGAGTGTGGGTTCGAAGTGAGGAACGACCAGGTGATCACGCTGTGAGAAGCGAAGCAGTCCAGACGCCGGGTGTCCTCGTCATCCGCCCCGAGAACTGCCGGGGCTGCCGGAGCTGCCAGCTGGCATGCTCCTTCGAGAAGACGGGGTCGTTCAATCCGGGCCGCTCGATGATCGCGATGGAGCGGGACCTCAAGGATGGACGCGTCGCACCGATGATCAAGCCGATCGGCTGCGACTTGTGCGGGGGAGACCCCGCCTGTGCAAGGGCCTGCAAGTACGCAGCGATCACCTACGAGAAGGGCCCGTGCGAAGACAAGATCGTCGTGCGACCTTGGAGCAAGGAGGGATCGTGACGCGTCCGACCAGTTGGATCGTGCGGGTCGACCTCTCGACCGGCAGGGTTGAAAGGACTCCGGTTGCCGATGCGCTTCACGAAGCCTATCTCGGCGGTCCCGGCGTCGGCTGGCGCTTGATGGCGGACGCCCTCCCTCCGGGAATCGATCCCCTCTCTCCTGAGAACATCATCTGCGTCAACCCGGGCGTGCTCGTGGGAACGCTGACACCGGGAACGCCAAAGACGACGGTCATCACGAAATTCCCGACGCTCGCCTCGGAAGACGGAAAGCACTTCATCGGCGCCTGCACGGCCGGAGGACGGTTCCTCGGCATCGCCCTGAAGCGCGCCGGCTGCCACCACCTCCTCATCACGGGCAGGGCCCCGCGCCCTTCGTACCTTCGGATCCGCGATCAGTCGATCGAACTCGTTGACGCGGCCGACTACTGGGGCGGTGGGATCGAAGACGTGATGATCGATCTCGTCGAGCGTGAGGGACCGGAGACGGGGACGATCGTCATCGGAACGTCGGGCGAGAACCTCGTCCGGCATGCCCTCACGATCGTTGACCGGGCCAACTCGCTGGGCCGCGGCGGCCTCGGCGCGGTCATGGGATCGAAGAACCTGAAAGCGATCGTCGTCAACGGAACCGGTGGCGTCGAGCTGGCCGATCCGCGGGCGTTCATCGTGGGCTCCGAGCGAATGCGTGAGGGCGTGATGCAGTGGCCCCGCAGGGAGCACTGGATCGACCTGGGGCTCGCCGCCGGCTGGAGCACCTTCAAGCATACGCAGTATCCGGGCATCTGGCCCAAGGATCGCTGGGACGAACTCTACGGGGAGAAGACGCGGATGGAGACGGTCGAAGACGTCATCGGCTGCAACTCGTGCATCCTCGGCTGCCGCCTGCGTTGGTCGACGAAGGGAGGCGAGTTCGACCAAGAGGTTGGATTCGGCTCGCCGTTCAGCAAGAGCGCGACCTCCGGGATGCTGCTTGGGATCGAGGACTTCCGCAAGGTGATTCACTTCGTCGCCGACGCCAACTCGAGAACGGGCCTGGATTTCTACACCGCGATGCGCTTGATCGACTTCGTCACCAAGATGTACGAGATCGGCCGGTTGACAAGGGCGGAGACCGGCGGGATGGACCTCTCTCGGGACTACGAAACCTACGAGAAACTCTACGAGATGACCGTCAACCGGGAGGGCTTCGGCGACGTCCTCGCCGACGGCTGGATGCGCTTGAAGCGCGACTACGGGCTCGACCCGCAGGAGTACTGGTACGCCGGGATCTGCAAGGGGGTCGACTTCATCTACGACGCCAGGCCGTCGAACTTCCACCCGCTGATGATGACGTTCACGACGCGGACGCGGCCGCATCACGGCGGTTCGCATACGCGGACGAACAGCCGCAACAGGACGATCGAGGAGATTCGCGAGCAAGTCGAACGTTGGGGCCTGACGCAGGAGACGATCGACCGGATCTTCACTGAGTCGGAGTACAGCGGGAGATTCAACGTCGGCCGATACACCCGGTACATGGAGGACATGATGCGCGTCAAGAACGCCATCGGCCTCTGCACGATCTACACGTACCAGGGTCTGCTGTTCGGGAACGACATCGCCGAGTTGTACTCGGCGGCGACCGGGCAGGAGATGAGCGCGCTCGGCATGGTCGAGTGCGGCGAACGGATCAACAACGTCGCCAAGATGATCAACGTACGCGAGGGATTCCGTCGGGTCGACGACGCGATCCCCGAGGTCTGGTTCCGTCCGATGGAATCACCGGAGGGAACGATCGAGATGCAGGACTACTACCAGACCAAGACCCTCTCCAAGCAGGACACCGATCGCATCCTTGACGACTACTACGAAGAGCGCGGTTGGAACCCGGAGACGGGCACGCCGACGTCGGAACGGCTCGACGCGCTGGATCTCGGGTTTCTGACCGCGGAGGCACAAGGGGTCACGCAGCACCCCACCTGACAGCAAACATCAAACACCTCAAGGAGGAGCTGATGGAACGAACGATTGCGGGAATCGTCCCACCTCTGCTGACGGCGTTCGACAAGGACGGCGCGTTCGACGAGAAGGCTCAGCGCGAGATCGTGTCCTTCCTTGTCGACAAGGTGCAGGGGTTCTACCCCTGCGGGACCTACGGATCCGGTCCGCTGATGAGTGTCGAAGAGCGGAAGCGCGTCGCCGAGGTCGTCATCGACGAAGTGAACGGTCGCGTTCCGGTCATCCTCCACGTCGGCGGCCCGACGACCCGTTTCGCCGTCGATCTCGCGAAGCACGCGGAGAAGGCCGGAGCCGTGGCCGTAGCGTCGGTCCCGCCGATCTACTACGGCTTCAAGGAGACGGAGGTCGAGCGCCACTTCAGGGCATTGGTCGACGCCGTCGACGTCCCCGTCTTCGTCTACAACAACCCGAAGACGACCGGCGTCTCGATCTCGCCCGGTTTCCTCAACAAGCTCGCCGGGATCGGCGTCCGCGGGGTCAAGGACTCCAGCTTCGACATCATGGTCTTCTACGATTACCTCTGGAAGGTCGAGCGCAAGGACTTCATCCCGGTCATCGGAACGGAAGCACTGATCCTTCCTGCCGTCTCGATGGGGGCTTTCGCTTCGGTTTCCGGACTGGCAAACGCGATCCCCGAGCCAGTCGTCGAGCTGTTCAAAGCCGTGGAGGCCGGAGACCTCGCCAAGGCTCGGCCGCTGCAGAAGACGGTCTCGGCAATGCGTGATGTCATGCACCTAGGCCCGACCTTGGCAATGATCCAGGCGGTGCTTCACCGAAGAGGCGTGAACGCCGGATACCCTCGCCTGCCTTTCGCGGCTCCGGAGAAGGAGCTCGTCGACAAGGCAATGGAGGGATTCAAGGCACTCGGCGCATCGCTGTAGGAGCCAGGAGGACATGGTGCGTACGGTGCTTGTCGGCTCTCGTTCCTTCGGGAACGTGGTCACCATAGGCAACGACCTCCTCGAAGATGCCGGATTCACGGTACTGAGGATACGGGAGCAGGAGCGCCCATTGGACGACGCGAAACTCGCTTCCATCGTTTCCCGCGAGCACCCGGAGGTGCTCATCCCGGGAGCGGAATCGCTGCCGGAGTCCGTACTCGCAGCGTCCAACAGCCTGCGCATGATCATGAAGCACGGCGTCGGGGTCGACAACATCGACCTCGGCGCCGCAACTTCCCGAGGTATCGTTGTCGCCAACGTGCCAGGCACCAATGCTGGTGCCGTGGCCGACCTCACGCTCGGGTTGATGCTCGCTCTGCTGCGCCGCATCTGCATCGCGAATGCGTCGACCCACCGTGGAGCATGGGAACGCTACATGGGACACGAACTCGGCGCATCCGTCATCGGAATCGTCGGAACAGGGAGAATCGGAGCCTCCGTCGCCCGTCGCGCCCGTGCGTTTGGCGCACGGGTCATCGCATTCGATGTCGTGGAAGACGAGGATCTCAAGCTCGCCTGCGGGGTCGAGTACGTCCCGCTTGATCGGCTCCTCTCGAGCGCGGACATCGTGACACTACACGCACCGCTGCTTCCTGAAACTGAGAAGATGATCGGAGAAGCACAGTTCGAGGCCATGAAACCCTCTGCGTTCCTGGTGAACTGCGCACGTGGAGAACTGGTCGACGAGAAGGCTCTCTGCGAGCACCTGAAGACCGGGAGCATCGCCGGAGCAGCCGTGGACGTCTTCGCCGCAGAGCCACCGCAGGACAGCCCGTTGCTTGAACTCGACAACGTGCTGGCGACGCCACACATCGCCGCGTACACGTACGAAGCCATGGAAGCGATGGACCGAGCCTGTGCCGAGACGATCGTCGACGTGATGATCCACGGGCGGGTTCCTCCCAACGTCCTGAACCCGGACGCACGGTCCACCAGCGGCAGATGACGGTGACCCATTCACGCAGCAGGACCGCGCCACTCCCACACGATCCATCTTCGAGGAGATAGGGAGATGCCCCTGGAGAGGATGAGCATCCTGGAGTACGCAGAACGGAATGCGTATCGGCTGTCCCAAAGCACGCCGCTACCCCTGTACTACCAGTTGTTCCGGCTATGTGAGAGATACATCTGCGAACACCACATCGTCCCGGGTGAGCAGTTCCCGTCCGAGAAGGAGATCGCAGTGAGCTTCGATGTGTCGCGACCAACCGCACATCACGCAATCCAGGAACTGCTGAACCGTGGTTCGCTTCGAAGGGAACGCGGACGGGGCACGTTCATCACGGAAGGCGCGTGCGCAGATCTGACGCTTGCTGCAGAGGGCCTGACCTTCTCGGACCGCTATCTCGGAGGCGGGCAAGTCCGCACTCGTGTCCTCGACCTCGGTGAACAGACCCCAAGCGACCACCTGATGGCGGCTCTCCGGCTCGAAAAGGACGATCGAGTAATGCATCTGCGAAGACTGCGATCCGTCGATGGCCGTCCCTTCCTCCTATGTGATTCATGGTTCTCGACCTCCCGGTTCCCCGCGTTCACTATGGGGGCGCTCGCAGAAGGCTCCCTCGCGGCAGCGTTCCGGCGCGGCTACAACACCCGCATCACGCGATGCGAGCGTCGGATCGAAGCAGGCGAGGCCCTCGCGGAGGAGGTTGCAGACCTTCTCGAGATCCCTCTCCTGTCGCCGATCCTCGTCGTGCACGGACTGGCGTACGGCGAGCGGGACGATCCCGTCATCGTCACGCAGTCCTACGGTCGCGAGGGAGTGGCTCTTCTATCCGTCGCGCATCCGTCGGATGGGCAGAGATCGCCTATTGCACCGCTCTAGGCTACCTCTTCAGCCACGCCTGCTCTGACGCCGCTCGTGCTCTCGCCGCTGCGCGATCCACCCGCAAGGCTGCCTCATCGAAGCTTCACGCCGTGGCCACGATGACCCAGGAGCATCACTCGCAGTCAGCGGAATCCAGGCAACTCCAATGCCTTCCGGAAAGAAGTGATGCCGATGGACGAAGCACGAAGCCGCTCGTCGGCTTCGCCGGCGCCGAGCACATGTTCATCAGGACGCCGTGTGAGAACATGCCCTGGATCGAGGGTACCCGCTCCAGCAGATGTCTTGTTTCGATCCGCCTGGGGAGAAACGGATCGGGCGCTTGATCTCATCCGGCACCTGTCAATGGCGTTCCTGCTGCATGCACTGAGGGGCGACGAAGATGCGCACCAAGCACTCCTTACCGCGGCCGTGGCGTTCGACGGGATTGAGTACGGCACGACACGGAAGGTGCCCGAAATGAGGAGCGTGGCGCGCCACGACACGTGCCACGCTTCGCGCTGCCCAGATGCGGCCATGCCCGGTCTTGCTGTGGGGTCGCGAACCGGCAGGATGCAGCTCGCTTCTTCGTTCCGATCCGGAGAGCGCGCGGAACCGCCGAGCGCGTTGGCGGGAAGCGATACTTCCCTTGCATGACCTTGCGACTCAGTACTCCCGCAGCGTCAGCTGTAGGACGTCATTCTCCCGGGTGAACCCGAGCCGCTCGTAGAACGGTACCGCCCTCGTGCTTGGCCAGACGATGAGCAGTTCGAGGTCCTCGCGTCTCGCCCAGTCGATCGCTCGCTGCAGAAGCGCATGGCCGATTCCGCGCCCTCTCCATTCGGGTCTCGTGTAGTTGTCAGCGATGTATCCGAACCCGTCTCGAAGTCTGCATGGACGTGGAACCATCGGGACCTTCTGGATAAGCAACGCGGCGAGGACCTGGCCCTTGTCGACCGCGAGCCAATGGGCGTCCCTGTGGGTGTGCAAGCCCTCACGGAAGTAGCGAAGACAGCTCTCGACGAACTCCGCCTTGTCTACGAGCGGTTCCTCGCCGCCGTCCTCACGCGACTCCCAGCGAAGATGGGCAAGCTGTCCAAGGTCTCCCTCAGCCGCCAATCGATAGTCCATGCTCTCATGCTAGTGCGTTTCCCCTGCCGGGAGAACCACGTGGCCGAAAGCGCAGCAGGACGACGCAAGCGATCCAGGATGGCGGGCACAGGATGCTCGCACACGACGAAGCGGTTCGAGCTGCCATCGACAGGTTCACGGCAATGCATGCCTCAGGCATCAGGTAGCGTGTCAGAGAGAAGAGGACGGGGGCGGCACGCACCCTCGGGAATCACGCCGGATCACTGTGCAGAGGAACTCCCGCTACTCGTCTCTCGTCCGAAACTGCGGAAGGAACTCGGCGTGCGCCGCCATCATCTCGTCGCACAGCTCCTCGGCCACCTTCCAGGATTGCACCCATGGATGGGCCATCAGCGCCCGTACGACAAGGTCCCGCTCTCCGCAGAGGGCTGCATCGACCGTCAGTTCTTGCCAGTTCAGCAACGCCTGCGTCAGACCGAGAACGGACCTTGGCATCTCCCCCACGCACAGCGGCTTGACCCCACCGGCGTCGACCAAGGCAGGCACTTCCACGATGGCGTCGGCGGGGAGGTTCGTGATCGCTCCGACGTTGGGCATGTTGACGTGGAACTCCTTGGCCTGATTCATGCAGATACAAACCATGAGGCCGACCGCGAGATCCCCGTGGGACCGATCGGTGTGGTGCTTGGTTTCGTCGAGCTCGATGGGGATCGCGCCGCTTGCCATGGACCTGAATCCGTCCCACTGCTCAGCCAGTTCATCGGTGAACCAGTGGAAGATCGAGTCCGGCCGGCGGGAATCGGCCAACGCCAGCGGGTAGTCGAAGTACTGGTACAGGTAGCCGGAGATCGCGGGAAGCACACCCAGTCTATCCATCGCCCATGTCGCGAAGTCCTCGGCGTTCTCCTTGCCGAAGTAGTCTCGTATCCGCGGATAGGCGTCTCGACCGTCGACGGTCACCTCCTTGACCCAGGTGTGGTGATTGATCCCCGGGGCGACGACGCGGACGGCTTCCTTCGCCACTCCGAGGATCTTCGAGAACTCAACCGCCAGATGGTTCCCACCGCCGTCGCAGACGGCGATGCACTTGACGTTGCGCTCTCTTCGAATTGCGTCCGCAACGAAGTTCGTCGGGTTGACGTAGTTGATCAGCCACGCATCCGGGCAGTGCTTCTCCATACCTGCGCACAGGTCCAGCATCGGCGGAATCGAACGCAGTGCGAAGAACGTGCCGCCCGGCCCCGTCGTTTCCTGGCCGATGAGATCGAACTTGCCAGGGATGGTGTAGTCCTGGCGCGTCGCCTCAAGCCCTCCGGCCCGGAAGTTGGACAGCACGAAGTCGGCTCCGTCGAGAGCGGTCTTGAGATCAGTCGTCGAGGTGAGCCGCAGGTCGACACCCGCATCGGCAATCATCCGCTCCCCCAGCTGAGCGATGACCGCCATGTTCTGGGCGGCGATGTCCATCAGCGCGATCTCCGTCTTCCCCAGAGCCTCTTCCGCACGGATGATGGCGCGCAAGATCCCCGGCACGTACGCGCTTCCCCCACCGATGATGGCGATCTTGTGGTCGCTCGACACGAGAGCCTCCCGTCCCTTCCAGGTTTCGTTCACTATACATGACGCATAGCCTCCGCGAATACCGGAACTACCGCGCCAAACGCTTCTCCAGCGCCGTGCCTGCTCCCGGCACGAATCCAGGCCGCTTGGGCCGTCACGATGGAGCCCGGCCACCGATCCTCGCCAGGATGCAAGCGATCGGGTTGCGCATCCTGTCTCCCGTCCGGCCCGTCCCACAGCCACCACAGGAACCACAGGACAGACAGGCGAAGGCGATCACCCCGCCTTGCCAGTTCGGGGCGGCCGGCGCTTCCGGCCGATGGTTCTTGACTTGCGCGCTCCTGTGACGTGAGGATCATGTGCGCAAGGTGGATGACATGAACGACAAGGATGAGGGGGTCGTCAAGCCGCGCTACCTTCGCGTGTCCTACACCGGAGAGCCGGAGGCCCGGAAGGTATTGCACGCCGTTCGCGACGCGGTACAAGCGGCGGAGAACTCGAGATCCAGGAGTATCATCCTCGACCTGTCGGGAACGGCTCGCTCCCTATCCCCGGAGGATCGAATCCGAGCAGGCTCCGGCGTCGCCGCAGTACAGAGCAAGGCGAGTCGACGCATACCGGTTGCCGTGATCGTGCCGGGGGAATCCATCGATCCGCGTAAGGTAAGCACGAAGGCGGCAGCCCGACGAGGAGGCCACCTTAATGCCTTCACGACTCCCGACGAAGCGCGCGCCTGGCTGCGGACCGAGTGAAGCACCTCGGCCTCTCGGGACATCTGGCGTCGATCGCTGCGATTGCGCACTCCTCGCGGACGATTTCGTCAGTTTGCCGTCCATTCTCCAGGGGCTTCCTGGGCTGACCCGTACAGGAACGTGCGGCTGACGCTCCGAGGGAAGGACCATCCAAGCCGGACGGCCGCAGCGACGCGGTGGTCGCGCGGGCGCACCTGTGCGAACATGTCCCTACGCAGTACGGAGGAACGACACGATGAATCCTCAACTGAGTGCGGCCGAACCAGCCGACTACCCGTTCTTGAGGGAGATGCTCTACGAAGCAGTCTTCTGGCGCGAAAGGGCGGACAAGCCCACCTTCGAAGAAGCACTTGCCCTCCCGTACGTCGGCAAGGAACTGGCAGACTGGGGCAAACGGGATGGCGACGCGGCGGTCATCGCCCGCATCGATTCGACCCCGGTCGGCGCATCCTGGTATCGCTTCTGGACCGCCGACAGCGGCAGCAGCGGATACGTGGATGACGACACCCCTGTGCTCGCCCTCGCCGTTCGCGCCGACTACCGACGCCGCGGGGTCGGGCGAAGACTGCTCGGGTGGCTTCTCGACCATGCGGCCAGGCACCGGGTCCCGCGGATCAGTCTCAGCGTCTCGAAGGACAACGGCGCCCTCCGCCTGTATCGAAGCCTCGGCTTCGAGGAACACGCGGATCGCGGAGATGCCTTCACGATGGTGCGAAGGATCGACTATCCTGAGGTCGATTCACGCCGCAGCTGATCGGAGGCCCCGGACAGCTGAGATCGACGGCGAAGCGAGTCTCTCCGGTCGGCCTCGCTCACGATGGGCCGCCGGCCGAGTCCGCTCCCGCTGGCGTTCCGTCACCGCTCTCGTGATCCTGCCCGTGACCGCCCTGCCCGCTCCCCGCTTCGGCGTCATGGTCACAGTCCGGATCCTCGCATCCCGCTCCAGGCTCCCGACCGAGCAGAATGTCGACGATCTCGGAGGGCTTGTAGCCATTGGAATCCGCCAGCTCGCGGATCCGCTGATCGGCATCGAGAGGGAGCTCATAGGCAGCGAGCCGCGCCGTGGCGAGCTCCAGATCGACGCCCTCCTCGCGGCACAGCTCGGTGACCGTGAATCGTCCCCACCCTTCGCTGTTGCCTCCCGAATGTCCTTCGTGGTCCTCGTCGGTCGCGAAGTCCGGTGAGGGGACACCCCATTCCGTTCCCTCTCCGAACGCGGGGGACCCATGGCCTTCGAGCACCGCTCGGTCCTCAGATGACGATGGCGTTTCCCCCATCCACGAGAGGATCCCGACGGCCAAGATCGAGAGGACCGCGAGTCCAACGATCCAGCTTCCAACTTGCTCCACGCAGATCACCGTACCACCTTCTCCGAGTGGATTGTACCCCGCTTGCACCAGCTCATCGGGGCCTCCTCACGTCCCGCTAGTACCGCGCAGCGGCACGCTCGAATGCCGGCAGATGATTCTCCTGCGACGCCGTTTGCAGGTTCACGAACACCTCGACGATGTCCGGAATCCCCGACACTGCAGCCAGCTGCGCCTCGTACAGCGCCACGTTGGCGATCTCCGCGTCGACTCCTGCCTGGGCCGCGGCCGCGAGACTGTCTGGGGCTGCGACGTTTCCGAGGTACGGGTTCTCCTCCGGATACGGCACGCCGTACCGGTCGAGGATGAGTTTCAACGCATCGATGTGCTTCGCTTCCGATGCCAGGATGTTCGCAAACGGGTTCACGTTTCCGAATTCCTCGAGGATCGCCACGTACGTCGCGTAGGCCGCATACTCACCCTCCGGGCCTACAAGGGCGTCCAGCACGGCCTCCTCTGCCTCCGGCGGTAGCACGCTCTGCCCTGCCGCTCCCACTCCCTGGCAGCACGCGTCCGACGCGATCGCTGTGACACCCCCCAGTGCCAGGACCGCAGCGAGGACACCGATTCCGAGAACCTTCCCATGCTTGGTCATGATCGTCTCTCCTTCTCTCCGTGAATCGTTCGTTCGAGCAAGTGCGGAGGGCAGCTCTCTGCCCCCCGCGTGTCGATCCGCGCTACTCGCAGCTGCCGTCGCAGTTTCCGCTGCAGCCGCGCTGGCCTTGCCCGCCGCCCTGGCGAGCGCCGGATCCGGTTCCATCCAGCGGCCGATCACTCGACAGGTTCCGACCGTAGCCGGCCCCCTGACCGTATCCGCTCCCGTCTTGCGGACTGCACCAGTCCGGGTCCTCGGAGTTCAGGACCCCATCACCGTCGGCGTCTCGCGCGTTCAGGTCGCAGTCGCTCGAGGCCGCCCGGTGCGACGTCCACGTCGAATCGCTGCTTCCGAATCCGTTGCCGGCGAGGGCTACCACGCCACCGGCCAGCAGCGCCACGATCGTCAATCCGACCATCCAGTTCCTCATCCTGTTCATCAATCTCTCCTTCTGGATCTGAAGATGGCTGGATGATCCGTCTCGGGGGTGTGTGCAGAGGGGCGATCCCGTGGCAGAAAGGTGAGCCAGCGGTGGACGACCTGCGAAGCGGTGATGTCAGAAGTGTGGACGGAACCGATGGGAAGCGGCAGCTGCCCGGAGATGGCAGACGCCGTCCGGCGAAGCAGCCCCCGTCTCAGGACATGCGTAGACTCGATCGGATGCCCGAGACGGTCAGGACGACTCGCGTGCAAGGCGCCGCACATCTTCCCAGACGGCCTCGTCCACCGGGACGCCGTTGCGCAGATTCTCGGTCCGGATCTCGAGAAGGCGTTCCCCCGGATACCTCACAGCAGCTCCGGCCTCCGTGCGAGCGGTGTGGAGATCCGCCAGCGTGCACTCGATCCGCTCCCGCGCCGCGTCATCCATCACCGATCGTCCGAGAGCCACGAACACCTGCGAGACCCCGTATTCCCCCTCCCGCGCCCCCAAGTCGCACGTCGAAGCCCCGGCGCTCAACGCCGTCGCGAGGAGGTCCAGCACGAGGGAGAGTCCCGCTCCCTTCCAGAAGCCGATCGGCAGAGCTCGCTTCGATTCGAGGATGGCCGCAGGATCGTCGGTCAGTCCCCCGGACTCCCGGAACCCGCCGGGAACCGGGAGAGTCTGCCCACGCCGGGCGGCCGTTTCGAGCGCCCCATAGGAGAACTGCGACATGGCCCCGTCGAACAACACGTGCCGGCCATTGGGACGCGGAATCGACACGGCGACCGGGTTGTTCCCGAGCTTCGGCTGCGTACTCCCCCACGGCGGGAGGTTCGGCTCGGTGTTGGTGAAGCAGATGCCCGCGAAGCCGTCGGCCGCCGCCTGCCACGCGTACGTACCGGCCCTCATCCAGTGATTCGTGTTTCGGAGCGCCACGATCCCGACGCCATGCTCCCCGGCAAGCTCCATCGCTCGGTCCATGCAGTCCTCGGCGTTAAGCGGACCAGGCCCCAATCGTCCATCCCACCGCTCGAGGCTCCCGAACGACGCGTCGCACTCGGGCGTTTGAGGCGGATCGATCCACCCCCGTTCGATCCATTCGATGAAGCGAGGGAACCGATTCAGGCCGTGAGACGCCACGCCCACCAGGCTGTTCTCGGCGAAGATGCCGGCGCATCGCTTCGCCCGGCGCCCTCCGAAGCCTCGTGGACGGAGGCATCGTTCGAGCACCACTCGCAGCTCGTCGACTGGAACGCGCTTCCCCTCGTCGGTCATCATCCTAGATCGTCGGCCCTCGGACGAGCATCTCCCAGATCTGAACCGCCGGAGCCGGGTAGTCCTCGAGGTAAGTGTGCTCCCCCGCAGCCGTCGCCATGATCCGATCCCAGAGCGCCGTCGCAATCTCGTCCACCGACTCGCGCCCCTCGAAGACTCCGCCCGCATTCACATCGAAGGTCGCGGCGACATCCCGGTCTCGCGGGTTGCTGAGAATCTTGATGACGGGCAGCAGAGGGAACCCTCCGACGTTCGTGCCGATCAGGGAGGGGATGCGGGCAGGGAGCCCGCCCCCCACGCTGAAGACGAGCAGTTGCGCACCGGCCGCCGCCCACCCAAGGAGTAGCTGAGGGACGTTTGCGGGACAATCCATCAGATGGAGTCCGGCACCCTGCGGTCTCTCCCCCCACGCGAAGACTCCGGAGATCGGGCAGGTACCCGTCTTGATGACTCCTCCCAACGACTTCTCCTCGAGCGTCGTCAGTCCCCCCGCGATGTTCCCGGGCGTCGGTTGCGTCCCTCGAGGATCGACGCCTGTCGCCAGGATGCTGTTCTCCACCCGGCGCACAACCGTCTCGATCTCGTCACGAACGCGGGGCGTCGAAGCGCGTGCCATCAGCAAATGCTCCGCCCCGATGAGTTCCGTCGTCTCGGAGAAGACGACGGTCCCTCCGGCGTCCACCAGCCGATTCACGGCCCGCCCAATCGCCGGGTTTCCCGCCACTGCCGACGTCGAATCCGAGCCGCCACACTTGACGCCAATCGTCAACTCGGAGACGGGGATCTCCTCACGTCGCAGAGAGGCCGTTTCCGTCCGCCGAGCCGCAACCCACGCACGGCCGCGTTCGATGACCGTCTCCCAATCCCCACATGACGCCAACGTCAGCCACTCGACGGGCTTTCCCGTGCTTGCGATCTCCTCCGCCAACCCACCGGCGGACAGCGAGTCGCAGCCGATCCCGACCACCAGGACGGCCGCGGCATTCGGATTCCGGCCGAGTCCGACCAAACACTCGCGGGCTGCCGCGTTGTCCTCTCCAAGGTGTGCGCACGGTTGCGTATGCAGAAGCGGAAACGCGCCGGGGATCTCCGACGCGCAGGCCAGCGCGAGCTCATTAGCGCACTGGCCAGCCGGCAGCACAAGGAGGCAGTCGCGAATTCCCGCCCGACCGTCCCGACGCCGGAATCCCCTGAAGGAGCCTCCTCGCGTCATCGGGAGAGCCTTGCACTGACGACGTTGTGCACGTGCACATGCTCTCCAACGGCAATGGGTCGCGAGGCACGGCCGATCCTCTCGCCGAGCTTGACGATCGATTCCCCCTCGCCGATCTGCCGAATCGCAGCCTTGTGATACGACTCGATCGGGCCGCGGACTTCGACCGCGCCGACTGCACCGAAGTCCGAATCGAGCAGCGTCACGACTTCGCCTTCGGCCGCATCGTCGAGCAAGATCGCCACGTTGTCTGCCTCGCTCAGCACGAGGGCTCGGAGCTTCGAGATGGCTTCGTCCACTCAGTACCCTCCAATCGGCGGCTCCCTCGCCTCCGGAGGCGGTTCAGCGACGCCGAACCGCTCGATTCCCGGTGCTCCCAAACCGCCGATCCAGCATACCCGCGCTCCGTGAATCCCGTCCACCTCAGGCGCCGGATCTCTCTCCCTTAGGGGAACCTCCTCCCCGGCTGTCCGGGCCCCTGCTCGTGGAACCCCCGACAGTGACCGCGCTCGAGACCGCGAACGATCCCAAACGGGTGCCGGGCGTGTAGGCACCGCTCGTGTACAGGCCGTCCGCGCTGTCGCCGATCGCCGTTCCTCCCGTGTAGACGTAGTACGTCACGCCCGTATTCAGATCTCCAGACGACAACACGAAGGACTGGTAGCTCTTCGTGGGCCGGAAGGTGACGATGGTTTCGCCGCCCGCATCCTCGATGTGGATGGGAGTTCCCGCGGAGAGGGCAGACGTGGCGTTGATCATCACGGCGTTCTGCGAAGACGAGCTGCTCGGCGCCATCGCCATGCCCGCGCTTCCTGCGGCAATGAGGTAGCCACCGGAGATCTCGAACGAGCCGGAGTCGTCGAGCGCACCGTTCATGTTCTGCGTCGGACCGTTGATCAAGACGGTGCCGCCGGTCATCGTGATCGGGCCGTTGATGTCGAAGCCGTCGCCGAGAGGGAATCCCCCTCGGGCCGCCCGACGTCGGGAGACGGCATCCCCTCGGGTGGCTGCCCTTCGAAACCTTCATCCGGCCGGAAGACCAGATCCCCTCCGGAACGAACGCACATTCCGGTTACCTCACCGGACGGGAGCGAAACGGTGACCTCGTCCCCCTCTTGACAGTCCGCGCACGCCTCGACGAGCGCCCGATCCATCCGCCGTGCCGCCGAGCCCGCTTCCTGAGACACACGGCCGGCGGACCTTCCGGGACGGCTCCCTCGGCCGGGACCCTCTCACCCATCCCGATGCTGGAGACTTCCTCCAGCATCGCTTGCCAGTCCGCCTCCGAGATGACCAGGTCGATCCCCTGAACTCGATCGTCCGGGAAGACCGTCTCGTACTTCACATCTTCGTCGGAGTCGAGCGTGTCCCGAGGTCGCCCGCGGAGGTTCCCGCCGCAGAGCGCGACACGGGGTCCTCGATCTCCCCTTCCGATGCATCCGATAGCCGCAACAGGCTCTCGATCGCCACATCGGCGCCGTCGGATGCGACGACCGTCTCGTCGAGCCCCGGCTTCGTCAGGACGCCCGGCCACAGGATCACCAGGCATCCGAGCAGCAAGACCAGGGCTCCCAGAGCGAACTTCAGCGTGCACATTCTCTCCCACTCCCCGTCATGATCGAACTGGCGACCTCCGCAGCATCAGAGGCTGCAGAGATCTCGGAAGCCTATCGTTGGGTTGTGAGTCATGTACGCGACAGTGAAGGCAGGATCGTGAAGACCTTCGAGCACGATCGTACGGATTCAACCAGCAGCTACAATCCGCTGCAGCTGTGCCGGATGCCATCCGCTGATTCCCTATCGTGCGGACCTACTTGCCGTCCCTCACTCTTTGCGGCACTCCTCCTCACCGGGGAGAAACACGATGTGGGTCGTCACCCCGACGCCGATCCCCCCGAGCACGCCTCGGATCCACCACGAGTCCACGGCCACGGCAGCCGACAGGGCGAGGCCGGTCCACAACAGGGCGAGCGTCACGGTCTTGTGTCGGCGGGTCATGCACCGGCGCTCGTAGTACCGTCTCAAGTACTCGCCGATCAGGCGATTCCCGAGGAGCCAACTGTGAAGGCGCTCCGAACTGCGCGCGAACAGGAACGCCGCCAGCAACAGGAACGGTGTCGTCGGCAGGATCGGGAGGAAAGCACCGACCACGCCAACACCCGCCGAGGCGGCTCCGAAGGCGATCATCAGTGCCTTCGCGGGTCGATTCATCGAATCCTCGGCCGACGAGCGGCGGGCAGCCGATCCCTTTGGGAACGGCCGCCCCGCGTCAGCTAGGCCAGGCCGAGTCCCACAGCAACGCGCTTGCCGTAGTCGGCATCGGCACGACGGAAGTGCTCGGCCATCTTCTCCTGGATTGGCTTCGGCACGTTCTTTAGCGAACCGACGACGTTCTCGATCAGACGCCCCTGCTCGTCGGGCGGTAGCAACCGATAGAGGTTGCCCGGCTGGACGTAGTCGTCATCCACGCCCCGCTTCTGCTCGTACCGGTCTGCGTCGCCGGGGATCCTCAGGGGCGGCTCCCTATAGGCCGGATCCGCCTTCGGCCCCCCGAACGTGTTCGGCTCGTAGTTCGCCGACGCACCGCCGTTGTCATCGAATCGCATGTGACCGTCACGCTGGTAGTTGCTCGCCGTCGTCGCCTTCGGTGCATTGACGGGCAGCCGCTCGTAATTGACGCCCAGGCGGTATCGATGGGCATCGGCGTAGGCGAACAAGCGGGCCTGGAGCATCTTACAAGGCGAGAACGAGATCCCCGGCGGAACGTTCGCCGGCGAGAAGGCCGCCTGTTCGACGTCGGCGAAATAGTTCGCCGGGTTGCGATTCAGTTCGAGAACACCGACCTCGATCAGCGGGTAGTCGGCGTGCGGCCACACCTTCGTCAAGTCGAACGGATTCCATCGGTAGGTCTCCGCCTCGACCTCCGGCATGACCTGAACGTAGAGCGTCCACTTCGGGTACTCGCCCTTCTCGATCAGCTCGAACAGCTGCCGCGTGACGTAGTCCGGGTCGGAGCCCGCGAGACGGTCGGCTTCCTCCTGCATCAGGTTCTTGATCCCCTGCTGGGTCTTGAAGTGGAACTTGACCCAGAACCGCTCGTTCTTCGCGTTGAGGAAGCTGTACGTGTGGCTCCCGTAGCCGTTCATGTACGGGATCCCCGCGGGGATCCCGCGATCGGAGAACAGGATCGTCACTTGATGCAGCGACTCCGGGACCTGCGACCAGAAATCCCATTGCGGCGTGTCGTCCTTGTAGTTCGTCTGCGGATCGCGCTTCTGCGTGTGGATGAAGTCGGGGAACTTGATCGCGTCACGGATGAAGAAGGTCGGGGTGTTGTTTCCGACCATATCCCAGTTTCCGTCTTCGGTGTAGAACTTGAGCGCGAATCCGCGCACATCCCGGACCGTATCCGCCGATCCCTTCTCTCCGGCGACGGTCGAGAAGCGACCGAGGACCTCGGTTTGCTTGCCGACCTCCGAGAAGACCTTCGCCTTCGTGTACTCCGTGATATCGTGAGTCACGGTGAGCGTGCCGAACGCGCCCGCCGCCTTGGCGTGGACGACGCGCTCCGGAATCCGCTCGCGGTTGAAGTGCGCCAGCTTCTCCAGCAAGTGATGATCCTGCAACAACGTCGGGCCTCGCTCCCCCGCGGTCAGCGAGGTCTGATTGTCGTCTACCGGTATGCCTGCCGCCGTCGTCAGCTGTTTCTCTTTCTCCTTGTCCGCCATGACGTTCCTCCTTGCTCAATCACTCGCACTCCCGGCAGATCCCGTACACTTGGAGCTGCCGCGATGCAGCGCTTCCCAGCTTGCCGATCCCCTCGGGGAGGTCCATCTCGTCGACCTCGGGGCTTTCGAAGTCCGTGATCCGTCCGCAGTTCGTGCAGATGAAGTGATGGTGCGGCTTGTGGTTTCCATCGAATCGCGCCGGCTCGCCCGTGGCGTGAACGCGATGAATCAGGTCGTGCCGCTCGAGGAACGAGAGGGTGCGATAGACCGTGTCGAACGAGATGGTCGGCATGCGCTCGCGGACTCGCCGCAGCACGGTCTGCGCATCCGGGTGCTCGTCCGTTTCCACGACGGCCCTCAGGACTTCACGCCTCTGATGGGTGACCCTGGCGCCGACTGCTCGGCACGCCTTCTCGAGTTCGCGCAGTCTCGCATCGATGTCGATCCTAGCGGAATCCACTTGTTCCTGTCCCCTTACCTCTTCGGAATCACTCTACAGTTAGTGGGCGGGCAAGTCAACACCTAGGCGCGTGTCGTGCTAGACTGCTCACAGAAGGCCCGTCGGGCACGTGGGTGGAGAACGCCTGCATACACAAGCTGCGCTCCGCCTCCGTCGCCCCGTTCGGACATCGGAAAGCGTCCGCGCGCTCTGGCAGGGCATGAGCCACCTTCGCGCGTCCGCCGGAGAGAGTCAGCGAGCTACGGAGGTGCACTGCCATGATCCGTGTCCTATCCATGCTGCTGGTCGGCGCCATCGCCGTCGCCGGCCTCTTCCCCCAGTTGCTGCCGGTGGCGCCGTTCGCACCCGTTCCTTGTTGTTCGCCGACAGCCAGCTTCCAGACGACGTTTGCGATGGCCGAGTCGGACATTGTCACCATCGCCGGCCATGCGACCGAGCAAGACAAGCGGCGAATCGGCCAACTGGAGATCGAGCTCGAAGCCTTGCGCAGGCGCCTCCAGATCCCCGGGTTCTCGGCCGCTGTGGTGAAGGACCAGGAGCTCCTGTGGAGCCGCGGATTCGGATGTGCGGACATCGCCGCCGGGACACCCGCAACTCCGGGTACTCCGTACAACCTCGCCTCCCTGACCAAGCCGTTCGGCGCGACGATTCTGCTCCAGTTGGTCGAAGAGGGTTTGGTGAATCTCTCCGATCCGATCGAGGACTACGGGATCGCACTGGAGAGCAGGGGCACGATCCGTGTGCAGCACCTCCTGTCCCATACCTCGAGGGGCGTCCCCGGCAGCCGGTACCGGTACGAAGGAGACCGCTTCGGGTTGATCGATCGGGTCATGAGCGCAGCCGCCGGCCGCTCGTTTCGGGAACTGCTGATCGCGCGGATCCTCGATCCGCTCGACATGGCCGATACCGTGCCGACCCCCACTGGGGACGCGTGGGCGGCCTATCAGGCAGGCGAGGGCGACCCCCGGTTCCAGGATGCGTGGGATCGGCTCGCCACTCCGTACTGGCTCGTTCGAGGGTACGGAAACGTCGTCGGCAGCTACCCGGTCTACTTCGGGGCCGCTGCCGGGCTCGTTTCCTCCGTCGTCGACTACGCCAAGTTCGATATCGCAATCGATACCCACGAGCTTCTCAGTGCCGAGACCCAGGAACTCGCCTGGACCCCCTTCCGTTCGACCCGGGGACGCGAACTTCCCTACGGGTACGGCTGGTTCGTCCAGAAGCGCCACGGCCTTCGATACATCTGGCACTACGGCTACTGGAACTGCACCTCCACGCTGATCGTCAAGGTCCCGGAGCGGGATCTGACCTTCCTGCTGTTCGCGAACTCGGACCGGCTGAGCAGCCCCTTCCACCTCGGCGTCGACGCCAACGTCCGACGCTCTCCAGCCGCTCGTTCGTTCCTCGACATCTTCGTCGAGTAGGCGATCACGGAGACTCAGCTCGGAGCCGACGCGGAGCCGGTCACGCGGCCGGGATTGACTTACCGTACTTGTGCACTTCCCTCCTCGTCGCCGGGGACAGGGAATCGTAGAGGAAGTTGGCCACGGCAGGCTCGGCACGTGACGCGATCTCCACGGTCCGGATTCCGTCGGCTCTCATCCGCGCGAAGCACTCCCGGAGGACCGCCCGGGCGAAGCCTCGGCGACGGTATGCCGCGTGCGTGCCGACCGGCTCGATGAACCCGGCATCATCCCGGCCCCGTTCCCACCAGCCGACGCAGTACGACACCGGCGTTCCGCCGGGGGAGACCACCATCAGATCCCACGCATCGACGTGCTCGGGAGACGCGAGCAAGCCCCTCAACCGCTCCTCCGAGTGGTTCGGGTTGTCAAACGCGCTCCGCACCAGGGCAACGCGTCCCTCGAAATCGAAGGTCTCGGAGAAGCTTCGAACGGTGAAGCCCGGATCCAGAGCGTAGCCGAGATCGACCCGCTCCAGATCGTACGTCCGCTTGTTCTCGAAGTGATGCATGAAGGCGTAGTCGCGGTCTGTCAGAAGCCGGATCTTCTCCGCGTCATCGGCGAACACGTCGATCTCGACCGCGCCCCGCGCCGCCGCCCAGCTCTCCTCGATCCAGCGGAAGACGTCGGGCAGGATCGCGCGATGCGCCGGCAGGATCTCTACGAAGAGATCGTTCTCGCCGTACTCGGAGATGCAGAGTCCGACGACCCCGATGCCGTCGACTCGCCAGACGCGCGCATTCTCTCTGAAGAACCGATCCTGTGGATCCTTGTCCGCATGAAGGCTGTGTCGCCAGAAGCCCATCCTCCCGGACTCCCAGTGCGCGAAAGGATCCTGCGACTGCAGGGCGTCGAGGAAGTCGCAGATCTCGCGGTATTCCGCATCCGTGTTGTGGTACGCCTCATCGCATCGGCCCATGTCGACACCTCTCCTCGGTCGAGCAATGCCCGATTGTCGTCGATCGGAGGTGTCGCCTCCTGCGGAGCTTCCCCTTGAATCCAGGCGCCGACCGCGGCACGTCGCAGGCGAGTCGTCCGCTCCTCGCGCAATCGTCAGGATCTAGGCGCGCAAGTCGATCCGCATCCCCTGGAACGGGAAGATGAAGTCGATCCCGAGATCGTTGATCTGCTCGAGCTGCCGCTCGATCACCATCCGCGGCGGCTCGACCCGTTCGAAGACCGGCTTGATGTGGGTGACGACGACCGGCAGCCCGACGAGCGCGGAGTACGGATCTGCGTCATCGACGAGAAGCGCCAGCCGGTGCATCTCCGCCATCATCCAGCTCGGTGTCAGGTGTCCGAACAGCAGCTCGTCCGCCCGCCCTTCCGCGTAGGAGACCTCGAGGAAGATCCCCAGCAGGCTCCTGTCAGCGATCAACGGCGCCACGCGCTCCCACAGCGCAGTGAGCAGTCCCGTCCGCTCGACCGCTTCCGGGCCGACGTCGCCGACGTACAGCAGGTGGTGATCACCCGACCGCACGAGGAACGCCGTCGACTCGTACGGCGCGTCGTGGCTGACCACGTACGCCTCGACCGTCATCGACGTCCCGCCGATCGGCGTCTCAACACCCGGCGCGAGCACGGTGTACTCGTAGTACCCGAGGGCGACGAGATCGGGCCACGTCTTCCAGTTGTAGAGGCCGCCCGAGAGGTTGTCGATCGTCGATTGGATGCCCAGGATAGGCTTCTTCGCGCCGTAGATGTCGGCCGGCGCGTTCAGAACCTGCGCCACCACGTGGTCGAGGTGGGCGTGGGAGAGCAGGTACGCCTTGATGTTCTGGTAGACATACCCCTCGCGCGTGAGCGCCGAGTCGCTCGGCACGACGAAATCCCACAGGTTCCCGAGGTCATCGGCCCGGCGGATCCCCGTCGTCAGCGATCCTGCATCGAGCGCGATCGACTCGTGCGGGGCGTCGGGTGGGAAGAGCATGTAGCCCGACACGTTGTCCTCTCGCGGACCGCCGCCGCAGCCGAGCACGACCACGGACAGCTTCGCATCGTTCGGGTCGATCTCGAACGCGGCGAACACGTTTCGCTGGTACTTCGGGTTGAAGTTGTCGTCCGAGGCAAGGATCAGCGTGTAGTGGCCGTTGCCCAGCTGCGGGCCGACCGCGATCGCTTCCATGTTGTCCGGGTCGAAGTCGATGTCGCTCTGCGTCGGATCGTCCGACAGCCGGAGCAGCGGGATCTTGTGAACGGTGAACCCCGTGTACGGCGCCTCCGGATCGGCCAGCGACTCGGTCGCAAGGACCGTCGCCCGGTCGTAGACGTACGGAGCCAGCTTGACGCCGAACAGCCCGATGTGGTTTCCAACGCCGCCCACGTAGGACCGCTCCATCACGATCAGATCGATCTCCGGCGTGATGTGTCCGACGTATGCCATGCCGGGGACGCCGTTGTCCCCGGACTCGCCCTCGCCCGGCTGCACGAAGAGCGGCTCGGTCACGTAGACGTACTCGCCGATCACCGTCGGCGCATCCCCGGTCAGATCGTATTCGAGGATTCGGACGGGTGAACCGGCGTCGCACGTCGATGCGTCTCCGTCCTGAATGAGCGCCTGCTCGTTCATTACGTAGAGCGTGCTTCCGTCCGGCGTGATCGTCGCCGCCTCGAACGACAGGTTCTCGCGGACGCCGCGGACCTGCACATCGCCGTCGAATACCGGGAGGTACTTGTCGGGGATCGGCAGCTCGGCGACCAGCTCCCCCGCATGCGTGAACGTCCGGATCCACGGTGCGCCCACCGCATCCCTCTCCGAACAGACGATGAACCCGTCCGCCGTCCACACGACCTCTTCGCCGTCCAGCGACCCCGCGCCGTACGGCTGAATCCCCGCCGCGACGGAGGCGCTATCGAGGCGAATCACCTCGGTGACGTCGACCACATCGATTCCGCCCGCATCGACCTGGATGTTCATCCGATAGAGCACACCCGGTGGCGTGACGTTCGCGCCCCGGTCGTCCCCGATCGCGTAGAACGTGCCGTCCGGCGCCAGCGTCAGTCCTGAGAGCTCGCCGACCCTGGTCTCCTCGAAGGTCCAGTCCTCCCTCGGCGGCTCGAAGCTGCCAAGGTAGTTCAGTTCGATCCCGAATGCCGCGATCCCGAACAGCGCCACCGCCACACCTGCGATCCAGACGCTCCTCTTCATCGCATCGCCCCCTTGCCGCTCCGCCTAATCGGACTCTGCACGTCTCGATGTCGCCCTAGCTTTCCTTCCAGATCTCCCAGAGCGCCGCCGTCTCCAGAGGCTTCACCTTGCTCTTGACCGCAACGATCGTGCCTTGCTCGTCGATCGCGGCGTGGGAGCGGAGGATCCCCTCGTACGTCCTTCCGTACATCGACTTCTTTCCCCAGGCACCGTACGTCGCTGCCACGGCATGGTCCGGATCGGACAGCAGGTGAAACTCCAGGCCGTACTTCGACCGGAACTTCGCCAGCTTCTCCGGTGGATCCGGCGAGATCCCAATCACCGTCACGCCCGCATCTTCGATCTGCGGCCCGATGTCCTGGATTGCGCACGCCTGCCGTGTGCACCCCGGGGTATCCGCCTTCGGATAGAAGTAGACGATCACGCGCCGACCGCGGAAATCCAGCAACCGCACCGTCTCCCCCGTGTCGGATCGCAGCTCGAACCCGGGCGCTTGGTCTCCCGCCTTCAGCATGTCCATCACCTTCCTTTTCGTGTTTCCGAGCCGACGGCACGGCGGCGGCGAGCTCACGGCACGGTCACTCCGGATCCCTTCCGCCGTACAACGATCCGTCCTTCCGCTTCATCGTCAGCCAAGCGCGCATCCAGCCAATCCGTAGCCTCCTGCGAATCCATCAGGGTACTGAGAAAGAAGGCCGTCAGATAGGCTGACGACGCCGCCCGAACCCACTCACTCGGAACGTCACCCCGTGCACAAGGATCGTCCTCGTCTTCCGTTCCTTCGTCGACGTACTGCCCGTGACCGACATCGAGCTGCGTGATCTCGATCGCCGGAAGGTTAGCGGCCTCGTAGAACCGCTGATAGTTCTCGTCCTCCGGCGCGCACGGACTGAACGAGATCAGAACGGAGCCGAGCTCGGCTCCCACGAACAGCAGCGGCACGGCGATCTCCGGCATCAGCTCGGGTGCAACGCTCGGATACCGGGTCGGGTTCTCCCAGAGAGGGTTTCCCTCGTCGACAGGATCCAGTACGCCGATCGCTCGAATGCGCTCGTCGGTCACCGCCTCGAGCAGGCTCAGCTTACCTCCGAGCGAATGCCCGGAGGATCCGATCCTTGCCGGATCGATCCGTCCGAAGAGGGGGTGCTCCACATCGTCCGTCGACTCCAGGAGGTAGTCGACGACGAACCGGACATCCTCGGCCAATCGCACGTGATGCACCGTGAGGAACGAGGTCGGGAACGAGGGCATGGCCGCTACGAAGCCGTGACTGGCGAAGTGCGCCCCGTAGGAGCGGTACCCCGAAGCCGAGAGAAGGAAGCCATGATTGAAGACGATGAGCGGGCGGGCCATGGCCTCCTCACCGTCCTCGTCGATCGGATAGAGAACGAGAAGCCCCATCGATCGTCCCCGCTCATCATCCCGCAGCTCCGTTTCGAAGACCCCGATCTCGTACGGACCCGTCTCGTCCGGCTGCTGATCCATACCGCAGACAACACCCCACGCCGAACTACACAACCAGACCGCCACGACCAATCCCCGAATGACTCGCATCGTTCACCATCCTTCCGCCGAGCGATCGGCTCCATCTGCTCGGTCCACTATACTCCGGCCGTGATGGAGGGAGAATCTCCGTGAGCGCACCGATCGCCTTGCTCGCAGCGGTTTCAGGCTATCTGCTCGGCTCCGTTCCGTTCGCGCTGCTCGTGGTACGCCTGTTCGGCGAAGGCGAGTCGCTTCGCAGCACGGAGCTGCTCATCCCGGGAAGCGAGGAGACGCTGCGTACGGATGCAGTGAGCGCTACCGCGGTGCGGCTCCGGCTCGGCTCGCGGTACGGCTGCCTCACGAGTCTGCTCGACATGGCGAAGGCCGCCGCGATCACGCTCGCGTTCAAGCTCGGGTATCCGGGGATGCCGTACTTCCTGATTGCCTCGGGAATGGCCGTCGTCGGGCACGTCTGGCCGGTCTTCCACCGATTCCGAGGGGGCCGAGGCCAGTCGCCGGCGATCGGCGGCTTGTTCGTCCTCGACTGGACCGCTCCGCTGATCGCGTATCCTGCGGCGCAGTTCCTCGGACTCGTGACTCGATCTCGTGCCTACGTCGGACGCTTCGCTCCGATGCTGATCGCGGCGGCATGGTTGTTCCTGCGCTTTCGGGAGATCCCCTACGTGTTCTGGGGGCTCGGCGTCTTCGGCGTACGGGTCCTCGGGGAGTGCGGTGGAAAAGCTGTA
>Ga0272444_10000728_pt1 | contig 33871 bp, 27 predicted proteins | sample SSMForm13_FD_201033 | JGI IMG/M metagenome (GOLD analysis project Ga0272444, IMG submission 201033) | Marine sediment archaeal communities from Little Sippewissett salt marsh, Falmouth, MA, United States - SSM-Form-13 | ecosystem: Environmental > Aquatic > Marine > Wetlands > Sediment ...
AGCAAAAGCGCGACCTCCGGTCAGCTGCTGGGGGTAGAAGACGACCGGAAGATGATCCACTTGGTGACCGAGGCGAACTCGGTGACGGGGATCGACTTCTACACGACGACACGGTTGATTGACTTCGTGACGCGGATGGCAGAGCGGGGGCGGATCCCTGCTGAGCAAGATGGGATCACCCTCAGCCGTGACTACGGCACGTATCAACGGCTGTATCGGATGACTGCGGAGCGGGAAGGTCTTGGCGACATCCTTGCCGACGGGTGGTACCGGGTGGAAGAAGAGCTGGGATTGGACCCGGCGGAGTACTGGTACGCCGGGGTGTGCAAGGGGGTCGACTTCATCTACGATGCGCGGCCGTCACGTTTCCATCCGTTGATGATGACGTTTCTCACCCGGCCACGACCGCACCACGGCGGATCCCACACCCGGACGAACTCTCGCAACAAGACGCTGGAGGAGATCCGCGAGCAGGTTGAGCATTGGGATCTTGACGAGGCGACGATGGGCCGGATCTTTGCCGAGACCGACTACTCGGGGAAGTTCAACGTCGGGCGGTACACGACGTACATGGAAGACCTGATGCGGGTGAAGAACGCTCTTGGGCTGTGCACGATCTACACATACCAAGCGATCTTCTTCGCTGATGACATGGCGCGGCTGTACAGTGCCGCCATCGGCGAGGAGGTGACCCCACGCGAGCTGATCAAACGCGGGGAACGGATTCAGAACATCGCCAAACTGATCAATGTGCGTGAAGGGTTCTCGCGTGCCGACGACCAGCCACCCGACGTGTGGTTCCGCCCGATGGACACTCCCGAAGGCCGGATTGAGATGGAGGACTACTACCAAACGACGAAGCTGACCCGTGCGAAGCTTGCCCGCATGCTCGACGACTACTACGAAGAGCGGGGGTGGGATGTCGATACGGGACAGCCAACCCAGGCGACGCTGGACCAGCTCGGACTCGGGCTGACAACGTAAGGGTTGGCACAAGAGACAGAAGCAGACGCAAACCAACAAACCATCGTACGCGCAAAGGAGGCACGTGGTGGAAAAGAAAATCACAGGGATCATTCCCCCTCTACTGACAGCGTTTGACAAGAGCGGGGAGTTCGATCCCACCGCACAGAAGGAGATCGTCAACTACCTGGTGAACAAGGTGCAGGGGTTCTACCCCTGCGGGACGTATGGATCCGGCCCGATGATGTCGATTGAAGAGCGTCAGCGTGTGGCGGAAGTCGTGATCGACGAGGTCAACGGGAAGATCCCGGTGATCCTTCACGTGGGAAGCTGCGCGACGCGATCGGTGGTCGACCTGGCGAAGCACGGCGAGAAGGCTGGTGCGGATGCCGTCGCTGCTGTACCGCCGATCTACTACGGCTTCAATGACGCCGCTGTGGAGAGACACTTCCGTGAGCTGGTCGATGCCGTATCGATCCCGGTGTTCATCTACAACAACCCGAAGGCGACGGGCGTTTCCGTATCAGGGAAGCTCCTTGCCAAGCTCGCCGAGTTCGGCGTTGCCGGGATCAAGGACTCGAGCTTCGAGATCATCACGTTCTGGAACCTGATGTGGTCGGTGACCAAGCCTGAGTTCATCCCGGTGATTGGGACTGAAGCGTTGATCCTCCCTGCGGTTGGGATGGGGGCGCATGCCGCGGTGTGTGGCTTGGCCAACGCCATCCCCGAACCGGTCACCGAGCTGTTCGAGGCCGTGACGTCGGGAGATCTCAAGCGAGCCGCTCCCCTTCAGGAGAAGGTCTCCAAGATGCGCGATATCATGCACTATGCCCCGACGTTGCCGATGATTCAGGCGATCCTTCGCGAGCGTGGCGTCAACGCCGGATATCCGCGTCTGCCGTTTGTGTTCCCCGAGAAGGACCTTGTCGCCAAGGCCGTGTCCGAATTCAAGACCATGGGTGTCAGCTTCTAGCTGACGCCTTCACGAAAGGTGGCTCCGATGCCAACAGCTCTCATTAGCTCCCGGTCTTTCGGTGAGATCTCCCCGATTGGGAGGACGATTCTCGAGCAGGCCGGCCTGGAAGTCAGGCGGGTTGGGGCGGAACATCGGCCTCTTGACCCGGTCAAGCTAGAGCGAATCATGGCAGACGAGCAACCTGATGTACTGATTGCGGGAGCCGAGCCGATTCCGCGCGAGGTCCTCGCCGCCAGTCCAAACCTCCGTGTTGTCCAGAAGCACGGCGTCGGGGTCGACAACATCGACCTCGACGCCGCAACGGAGCTTGGGATCGCCGTGGGCAACGCGCCGGGGACCAATACGGACGCCGTTGCGGATCTCACGGTTGGATTCATGCTGGCGCTCCTCCGATCGGTTGTACCAGCGGCCGTTTCCACGCAGAGCGGAGGGTGGGAAAGGTTCATCGGACATGAGCTTGGCCAGCTGACAGTGGGTGTTGTGGGAACCGGGCGGATTGGACGTTCGGTCATCCAGCGATTGTCGGGGTTCGGCACGCGGGTCATTGCGTTTGACGTGTACAAAGACGTGCAGGCAGCGAAAACGCTTGCGTTCAGATACGTCGAGTTCGAGGACCTTCTCCGGGAATCAGACATCGTCACCCTTCACATCCCGCTGATGCCCGAGACCGAGAACCTGATCTCCGCACAGCAGCTTTGCTGGATGAAGCCAACGGCGCTGCTCATCAACATCGCTCGCGGTGAACTGGTCGACGAGCAAGCGCTCGCGGAGTGTATTAGGGTAGGCGGCATTGCGGGAGCTGGCGTGGATGTCTTCGCCACCGAGCCGCCGCAAAGCAGTCCGCTACTCAAACTGAAGCATGTGATCGCGACGCCGCATATCGGTGCATACACGGTCGAAGCGATGGATGCAATGGCTCGTAGCTGTGCCGAGACGGTTGTGGCCGTTCTCAACGGACAGTGCCCGGCGAATGTCCTGAATCCAAGCGTGCTACGGACAGGAACTGGGACCGAAGATGGCTCGTGATGAGCCGGGTCACAGGATACGAAGCGATCATCTTTGACCTCGACGGAACGCTCTACCGAGGGCGCTCACCAATTCCCGGCGCAATCGCGGCACTCGATCGCTTTCGCGAAGCCGCCCGATGCCTCTTCCTATCGAACAACGGGGAACTGCAGTCCCGCGCCCTGGTTGAGCGTCTTCGGGACTTCGGTTTCGACGTAGCGCCAGGAGAGGTCATTAGCTCTGCCGATCTCGTACTGCAGCATACGAGCGCGTATCCGTCATCGACTCGAATTCTGCCGCTCACATCGCCACACCTCGCAGCGGCGCTTGCTGAACAGGGCCACCAGCTCGTGGAGGACGAGACGGCGGAGATTGTCGTGATTGGAGTCGATCGCGAGTTGACCAGGGAGAGGATGGTCAGTGGGCTTCGGGCCGCGCTGAACGGCGCGATCATGGTCGCAACCAACGAGGATCCAACCTACCCCGGCGAGAACGGCCTTCGTCCGGCCGCCGGAGCATACGTAGGGTTCTTCCGTGGCATGGGGATCGAACCAGCGTTTCTGTGCGGCAAACCGGATGAAGGGGCTGTGCGAGATGCGCTTCGGCTGTGGCAGATTGCTGAGCCCTCGAATTGCCTGTTTGTCGGTGACAACCTTCGAACGGACATCGAAGCAGCGAATCGAGTCGGCGCTGATTCGATCCTGGTGTTGAGCGGGGTTGCCAGGAGGCAAGATACCGTTGCGGCTACGGCGAAGCCTTCACTCATTGTGGAGTCCGTGGCGGAGATTGACGTCGCGGTGATTGCGGAGGGCGCGGGGCGAACGCCCACGAAGGATGCGCCGGCGGGAACATGGAACCCTAGAAAGGCGACAGCATGAAACCTCAAGGTGGCAAAGACGTGATCGCGGCTCTGTTGGAGGAGAGGATCGTTGCAGTGGTTCGTCTCTCATCGGAGGAGGCCGCTTTGCCTGTGGCGCAGTCCCTCCAAGAGGGCGGCGTTCGAGTGATCGAGATGACGCTGACAACGCCTGGTGCAGTGAACGCGATCGACCGAATCCGGCAGCGAATGCCCGACGTGATCGTCGGAGCCGGGAGTGTACTCACCCGGGCGGACGTAGATCAGTGCTTGTCCGCGGGCGCGGAGTTCCTGGTTGGCCCCGTCCTTGACGTCGATGTGCTTGCGTATGCACTCGAGAAGGGAGTGGCGTTTTGCCCCGGGACCTTCACTCCGAGCGAGGCGTATGCCGCCTGGCGGCTCGGCGCTCCGCTCGTCAAGGTCTTTCCGGCAGCGCGAGTGGGGCCGAAGTTCCTTTCGGATCTCAAAGCACCGATGCCGTTCCTGAAGCTCATGCCCACGGGAGGCATCAACGCCGAGACGGTCGGAGACTTCCTCTCGGCAGGTGCTGATGTGGTGGGAGCTGGCTCCTGGCTTACGCCGCGGGCCGCGATCGATGCCGGAGACTTCGATGTTATCCACGATCGAGCCTTGGAGCTGAGCAGAGCGGTGGAATCGTGGAAGGCGTAGTTCCAGGGCAAACGACGCCACTCCTTTAGGAGAGTGGCAGGTTGTTGTATCCTCTGTGAATACGGGAACAGGAGACTTGGGAAGGAGAATGAATGAGCGTTCGAACGTCGGAACTGCGTGATCGTCTACTTGATACCGTGCCGTCGATCTGTCCTGAGCGGGCACGGATCTTCACCGAAGCGATGAAGGAGAGCGAAGGGCAGCCGATCGTCCTTCGTCGTGCGGAGGCGTTTGCTCAGGTCCTTGCCCAGATGAGCATCTACGTCCGCGAGGGCGAACTCATCGTTGGGAACCAGGCGCAGAAGCCTCGTGCTGCCCCGGTGTTCCCGGAGTACTCCGTCGGTTGGATCGTGAAGGAGTTCGAGGGCGATCCATATCACACCTGGGAACGCCCCAATGACGTCTACGAATACGATGAGGACACGAAGAAGCAGATTCTGTCAACGATCGAGTACTGGCAAGGCAAGACGCTCTACGAAACGGTGCGCTCGCTGATCCCCGAAGAGGCCAGGCAAGCGTGGGATCTCGCGGCGATCGACGATGACTGGGTGACACAGAATGGCTTTGGCAACGTGTTGCCGAACTACGAGAGCGTTCTCAAAGAGGGTCTTGGAGGACTCATTGCGCGCGCACGAGAGCGGATCGAGGATCTGGATCTCACGCAGCCCGGCGCGGCGCGACAGAAATGGTTCCTTGACGCGGCGATCGTCGGCAATCAAGCCGTGATCGACTTCGCGCACCGGTTTGCCGACGAGCTCCAGAGCCTTTCCACGAAGGAGAGCGATCCGAGCCGCAAGGATGAACTGCTGCTCATGGCAAGAAACTGCCGAACCGTTCCGGAGAACCCACCGCAATCGTTCTGGGAAGCGCTTCAGGCGATCTGGTTCATCCACTGCTGCATTCAGATCGAGACAAACGGTATCGCGATCTCGTTCGGACGGTTCGACCAGTTCCTGTGGCCGTACTACCGCAGCGACATCGAATCGGGAGAACTCACCCGAGAGCAGGCGCTAGAGCTGGTGGAGAATCTGTTCATCAAGGTCAATGAGATGAACATCTTCCGCTCTTGGGAAGGTGCGAAATTCTTCCCGGGCTATCACATGGCGATCAACCTGGCGATTGGTGGCCGGAATCCGGATGGGACCGATGCGTCCAATGACTTGACGTATGTGGTGCTTGACGCTACGGAGAGCATGAGACTTCCCAAACCATCGGTCTCCCTGAAGTGGCACCAACGGACGCCCGAGGCGTTGATGGACCGAGCGTTCGAGGTCGTGCAGACGCACAGCGGGGGGCAACCGGCGTTCTACAACGACCCCGGTGTCATAAGGATGCTGAAGGGGCTTGGCGTTTCAGACAGCGATTCATGGAACTGGGCGCCTGTTGGGTGCATTGAGGCCTCGGTCCCCGGCAAGTGGGACTTCGCCTGCAAGGGGCCTCGGCTGAACAAGGCGAAGGTGCTCGAGATTGCCATCAACAACGGCAAAGATCCCGCCACCGGGGTCACCCTTCTGCCCGGGGACGGCGACCTCTCGACGTTCCAAAGCATGGAGGATGTTTGGGACGCCTACAAGAAGCAGCTCCACTTCTTCATGGAGCAGCAGGTCAAGATCGAGCACATCAATGACGAGATCCATCGTCTCCACGACATCAACGCCTTCCGCTCCTCCTTGATAGAGGACTGCATCGGTCGCGGCAAGGCTCTGATCGAGGGAGGCTCCGTGTACTCGACCGATGGTGGCCCCACAGTTGGGGCCATGTCCGCCGGGGACGCCCTCGCGGGGATCGAGACATCCCTGTTTGTGGAGAAGTGGTTCGATGGCGAACAGCTCAAGCACGCGATCGAGACGAACTTCGAGGATCAGACCACAACACCAACCGGAGAAGAGATCCGTCAGCTGCTTGTGAATCGCGCACCCAAATTCGGGAACGATGACGATCGTGCTGACAAGTGGACCGTCGCGGTGACAGATTTTGTGGGCTCGACGTATCAGAAGGAGTTCGTGAACTCACGCCACGGCCTTGGGCCGAAGATCGGCACGTACTCCTATTGTCAAAGCTCGGTCACTGCCAACGTGGCGATGGGCAAACTCGTTGGTGCCCTTCCAGACGGTAGGCAGGCAGGCGCTCCTCTCAACAACGGCGTCTCGCCGGCGACTGGAGCGGAACGAAACGGCGCATCGGCATGCGTCAACTCCGTGAGCAAGCTTCCGAGTATCTGGTTCTCCCGCGGAGCGATCTTCAACATGCGCCTCAATCATGAAACGCTCAAGACGCCAGAGGGAAGACGCCGCGCCTATGGGCTTGTCAAGACGCTGTTCGAGAGCAACCAGTACCACGTCCAATTCAACGTCGTGAGCAGCGACACGTTGCGCGATGCTCAAGCGCACCCCGAACAGTATCGTGATCTGATGGTTCGGGTGGCTGGCTACAGCGCGTTTTTCGCGCCGCTGAACGCGGAGCTGCAAGAGGACATCATCCGGCGAGTTGAGTTTGGAGAAGACGCTGGCTAGGCGGGTGAGTTCTCGATTGTGACCGCGGTACGCGAAGACATCGACCGCTCCCTTGCCGGGATCGTGTTTGACATCAAGCGGTTTGCCACGGGCGACGGTCCAGGCATACGTGGATTGATCTTCCTGAAGGGCTGCCCGTTGCGCTGCTCTTGGTGCTCGAATCCCGAATCACAGCGTGGTGGGTCCGAGGTCCTCTACTACCAAACACGGTGTGTGGGGTGCGGGCGATGCATCGAGGTTTGCCCGACGAACGCCATTCGATTCGATGAGACGTGCGCCCTGGTCACCGACCGGGACGTGTGCGCCGGATGCGGGCGGTGCGTGGATGCATGCGTGTACGGTGCACGGGACCTTGTTGGCGAGACGATGACGGTTGAGGACGTGCTGCAACGTATCCGACGAGACCGGCGATACTACGATCACACAGGCGGCGGCGTGACGCTGACCGGAGGTGAGCCTCTCCTTCAGTGTGGCTTCGCAACACACCTGCTGAGAGCATTCAAGGCCGAGGGGATTCATACGGCCATCGAAACCTGCGGGTTTGTCGACTGGGATTGCTTGGAATCGGTTCTGCCTCACCTCGATCTCTTGTTCTACGACATCAAGCACATCGACCCGGAATCACATCGCGAGCTTACGGGACAGCGGAACGATCTGATCCTCGACAACCTGACGCGGGCAGCATCCAGCTTCGAGGGTGGCAGGATCGTCGTACGGATACCGTTTGTCCCCGGCTGCAACAGCGACGCCGAAACGATGAAAGGGATCTTCGAGTGGCTGGCCGCGGGGAGAGGAATCGTTGAAGTCGAAGTGATGCCATACCACAGGCTTGGACGAACGAAGTACGAAGGACTGGGGCGTGCGTATCAGCTGTACGACCTGGAACCGGTGCAAAATCACGAGCTTGCTTGGGTTGTCGACCAAGGCAGGCGTCTTGGCTTGAACGTGCACATCGCCGGGCGCTGAGCATGCCGGCAGAACCGGAAGGTGCCGGACCGCACCACCCACCAAGTGGCCCCAGCTCAACTGGGGAACGCCGATGCGCAGATAGAGGAGGAACCATGGAGGCCTGGAAGGAATCGCTCGAAACGAGGCGGATGCCGCCCCGCGAGGCAACCTACGACATTCTCACAACGCCACCTGCCTCCCGCGAGAAGATCCTTGATGCAATCGCGAGCCAGGCGTTCATCAGCTTGGAAGTCTATGGAAACTGCTGCCGCTCCACACTGTGGGCGATCCAGACGCATCTGCGGTGCATGGAAGCAGCGCCTCTCCGAGCCAGTGCCGTTCTTGCAGGCGGGATCGCCGGAACCGGAGAAACCTGCGGTGCCGTGCTGGGAGGACTGCTCGCCATTGGAGAAGTGATGGCGACAGACGATCTCACAGATCAAGAGCAGTACGCCGTGGCAAACGCAACCGCAAAGCAGTTTGTCGACAGGATCACTTCGCAGTACGGCAGTACCCGCTGCCACCTGATCCAAGAAGCGATCATGGGATGGTGTTGTGATGATCCAAGCAAGGCGCGCGCCTGGCAGGATGCCGGTGGTCCCACGGCGTGCGCCGGGGTTTGCGCCACCGCTGCAAGGCTTGCGGCGTCTCTCCTGCTTGATCGCGAGGCCAAGCTCTAGTCTCCCGTCGCGACCTTGCTTTCGACTGTCCCGATGCGCCATTGCCCATCCGTTGCTCATCGAGTCATTGAGCAACCTCTTCGGCAGGCTTCGCGCTCCCAATCAGGAGGGCAGCCGAGGGTTTGGCCAGCGGATCAGTTTCTCCTATGCTGCAATCCGGGACCACGAACCGAAGAAATGAAGCAACCTCGGCGTTTCCGTGCGGGGCAGAAGCAAGGGAAGGGGGCTGACATGCGCGGCATAGGAGTCGGACGTGGACGAGTGGCACATCTGGTGGCTCTCGGAGCGGTGGCGCTTGTCGCAGGAGCACTTGCTGTCTCATCGACAGCTCAGGTGGCCGGAGACTACGGTGATGCACCTGACGGGCAGCCAGCCCTGTACCCCGGACCTCTGTTTGAGGTGGAAGGGAACTTCCCGACGCGTTGGGACGCAACTGCGCGAGGAACGACGAGCTTGCCCGGTCGTGCCGGCGCGTATCATCTGGATTCGAGCGAGGTGTGGCTTGGCCCCCTTTGGGAATGGATCGAAGACGATGGGCCCCCGAGTCGAGAGGTCGGTGCTCTCGACTTCAACGACCCCGATGGCACGCCCAACCTGGTGGATGGAGACGGCGGCGAGGGGGGCATCCATGTCACGATCGTTTGGGACAGGCTGCCCGCTCGAGCCAGCTTCCAGTTGGCGGTCACGACCGCGGGAACGGTGACTGTCGGGGAATCGTACTACCTGAACGTTCTTGTCGATGTGGACCAAGACGGGCGCTGGAATGGTTGGCGGGATTGGGCGGTTCGGGACCTACAGCTTCTCGTCACCGCGGCCCCGGTCCCTCAGCCGGAGAGCTCCCGGTCGATCGTGCGTGGGCGAACCACCGTCATCGAAACGGATTGGTTCCCTCTTGGCGTGCTTACGAGTGAAGACGCGGATATCAGCGGAGCGACGCTGGCGCTACCGACATGGGTTCGTGTGACATTGACCGATACGCCGATCGGCGGCGTCGGCGGTGTCGGAGATCCTGTTGGCGGAGTGGGCCAAGCTTGGGACGGAAGCGCGCCTGCCGGCGGTTTTGCTCAAGGGGAGACGGAGGACTACTACCTGACGTACTGCCCGGAAGACATGATGTTCGGAATGAAGCCGATCCAGAGCATGAATCTTCCGAACATCCGCATGCCCCGTCCCGGAGTGCCGCGGTCGGCAGCAGTGACGTTCAACGCGGTGTATCGCAATCGCGGGGGATACGTCACGGTGGCTGACGCACCATGCAATCCGCCTCCTGGTGGACCGGTACGACCGCCCTATGAAGCCAACCTCGAATTCATCACGCCCAGTGCCAACTTGATTCCCGGGACGATCCGCTTCCGTCTGGGTCCGCCTGGACTCGGTTCGCCGATCACCACGTGCTGGCAGGCCCCCGGTGGTGCGTGGACGCTGACTCCGACGACGATGCCGGCTCCCGCGGGATACACGATTCAGAACGAACTGTGCTGCCTGAGCGGCTGGTGCCTGATGTCCAAGCGTACGACGATGAGCGCCGACTACACCGGCGTGTTCGCCTCGGGCTGGTATCCCTACTTCGGACAGATCCTTCCTCCCGACCCACCGCAGGACGAGGTTGGACACGGATCGGTCGCTGTGGCGGGCCTGTACTTCCCACCGGTTGTGGAGATCGGTTTCGTGGATCAGTTCGGTGGGCCTCAAGATGAGGTCTATCCAGACTCGGAGATCTTCCTGTGGGTCTTGGATCCGGAACAGAACGAAGATCCCGAAGCAGAGGATTCCTTCTGGCTGCTGATCGTCAACGAGACAAGCGTTGTGGCGATCGAAACCCTGCTTGTCGAGACGGGGCCGGATACGGGCGAGTTCCGCAGTGGAGCGATCGACCTTGTTGCGTTGGAGGCGGGTCCCGGTGACGTGATCGGATCTGAGCATCACGGGGCGTGGTCCAGCGTGCTGGTTGCCGGGGACGAACCTGGCGAAGGGTACATGGTGTTCGTGGACTCCTACGGCCAACCAGGCTTTGCCTTCTGCCTCGATGAGACGCTTCATGTGCTCCTTGACGCCGCCGCCGCCAACGAGGATTCCGGCAGCATCGAGTACGTGGAAGGTTGGATCTGGAACGAACGATCGGATGCATCTGCGGACTTGCTGTTCACCGAAACGACGGCCGATTCCGGGCAGTTTGTGAGTGGTGCGGTGTACCCCGAGGCGCTCGACTCCCTCCACGGTGACACGCTGTGCGCCAGTGCGTGGGATGTGACAGCATGTGCCGGTCTCGACGATTGCATAATCATGATGACATCTGCGCTGCAGATCGAGACCGGTAGGATCGCCGAGCTGATCGATCCGGTGCTCGAGTTCGCAGAAGACCCCGACGCGAGACTGCTTGCTTTGCCGGATGAGGTGACCGTTCCGATGGGGTATGTCGCCACGCTGCAGGTCGCCGTCGTGATCGGACCCGGGTTGCCACTTGTTTCCGCCATTGCTGAGGCCGTGGCGGCCGACACAGGAGTCGTTCAGCTGTCGGATGACGAGCTCACGCCTGACCTGCGGGGCGTGATGCGACTCACGGTTCTGCCCCAGGCCGTCGGGGAGACGACAATCCGCGTCACGAGTGGCGCGTTGAGTGTGGAGATCCCCGTGGAGGTTGTGTCCGGAGGCGGCGAGCCCCTGGTGGATGTGGATGCGCTCTCGTTCGTGAACATCCCAAACCCGATACGCGATGCCTCGGGAACCCTGTTCTTGGTCGAAGGTCCCGGGGCGGTGTACGTCGAAGCGATGAGGGTTGTGATTTACGATCTGGCGTATCGCGTCGTGTTCGAAGAAGAGGGTCCTGGGAGTTCCCTCGCGTGGGCAGGTGCTGGCCATCATGGGCTTCCGTTGGCGAACGGCACGTATGCCTATCGCGTCGATGTGCTTGTCGGGGGTGAGTGGCTGCGCAGCACTTCGCTGCAGATGCTAACGCTTCTGCGATAGAGCCTGATCGCGTGCTCGTGATGGCTACAGATCGTCGAGCCTGTGCCTGCGAACCCGGGAGCTCCAGATGCAGGTCAGGAATCTCGATCGTTTCGGTCATCTTGGGTCTGAGGGAACTGCGCCTCAAGTGTGAGGATGTAGCTTCCGCTGATCTGGCTTCGATGCACATACGCCAGATGAAGCAGGTACGTCCGCCATCGAACAGTGGCGCCCACGGAGATCTGGTTCGGATCTGCCGAGGTCAACTGGATGCCGGCTCGCAGGGTCAACGGAGGAACGACCGTGATTTCGGCTCCCCCGCGGAACCGCGCGCTCCCGATCCCACTGTGGTCCAGTTCAACATCTGCCGCAAGGCGAACGCTGGGTGTTTGCAGGCTCACACACAAACCGAACTGGCTTGTCCAGGGAACCACATCGACCGGATTCGTCTCGGTACCCTGCCACTGAACGGATGTCTCCAGGATGTCCCGACTGGAAAGGCCGACCGAAGCATCTCCCCAGTCGAACTCCATTCGGCCAAGAAGTCCTACGTCGAACCCCACCCCCCACGCACTGGCGTCGAGGATCTTGTGCGTATGCAGCTTGACGCCCGCGCCCGCCGAGAGGTGAAGCGGAGAGCCTTCGCCTAAGTCCGACTGCATGAATGAGTAGGCCGTCGAAAGGGAGAACTGATTCTGCGTATCTGCGAATCCACCAGTTCCTTCCGATCCGCGGAACGGGATCCCCTTGATCGAGGATCGAAGAAGCCCGGCCGAGATCCCTAGCCTGCCAAGTCCGAGCCCGGCCGCGATGGATTGGAGTGACCGGCCGATATCTGCGTCCACAACAACCATGCCGCCGATGCGTAGATCGTCGGGGGCACACGCACCAGCCGGATTCCAGAGTCCGGCGTATGCGTCGTCTGCCAGGGCGACGAAAGCGCCACCCAATCCAACGGCGCGAGCCCCGGCACAGTTGACGGCGAAGCTTCCCGCGCCGACTCCTTGGCCATTGGCAAGGATGCCAAAGGCGCAGCATGTCACGAAAACACCAAGTAGCGCCGCCCGACAGGAGGACTTCACGGTTGCCACCTCCCCTTCCGCTGGGTGTTGTCCTACTATACAGATGCGGGTTGCGCGCTGTGAAACTGGAGCGGTCGGCGGCAGGTCCTGCAATGTGCCAATCCACTGCTTCGAGTTGTCGTGGTGAGTAGAGCGAGTACACTTCCCCGTCAGACGCAGACACAGATAGCGCCCCGACGAACTGCTACACATTGCGGCCCAGTACGTTGAAGGAGACCAACATGCTAACCACGCTCCCCAAAGGCTATCAGGGGCGTCCATGTACGGAAGATGACATTCCAGAGCTTGCACGGCTCGACGCGGCGTACACTTCGGAGCTATTCGGGCGTTCGTTGCAGACCGAAGGGGAGATTCGGACGGAGTGGAAGGCTCCGTACTTCGACCCAGCGAATGACTCCCGGTTGGTCACGGATCCCGATCTGCGCATTGTGGGTTGGGCCGAAGTTGCCGACTTCAATCCGCATGTCAGAATCTCGAGCAAACTGCGGATCATGACCGGCGCGCCGCCGGAAGTCGGTGAGCATCTAGTGAGGTGGTGCATCGAGCGTGCAGGAGCGTCCATCGGCAAGGCTCCCGAGGAAGCTCGTGTCATTCTCACACAGGGGGCGTTCGAGAGTGACAGCAACGCCAACCAGAGGCTTCTGGCGGCAGGGCTGGAACCAATCCGAGTTTTTCTGCGGATGCAGATCGAGATGCACCAGACGCCCGTTTCACCGGCATGGCCCGATGGGATTGCTGTTCGCACCTTCGTTGCCGGCCAAGATGATGTTGCTGCGGTCGAAGCGATTCGGGAGGTCTTCCGTGATCACTGGGGATACGTGGAGACGCCGCTCGAAGACGACGTAGCCGAGTGGCGTGAGTGGATCTATGAAGACGAGGATTTCGATACGGAGCTCTGGTTTCTGGCCTTCGACCGGGAGAGGATCGTCGGCTTCTGCCAGGGGTATCCCGTGGCGGGCAACGATCCCAGGATTGGGTTGATCGACGAGCTCGGAGTATGCAGATCTCATCGCGGACAAGGTCTTGCCACAGCGCTCCTCCTGCACGCCTTCGGCGTGTTCCATCGTCGGGGAAAGACGATCGTAGAGCTTGGCGTGGACGCGGAGTCGCTGACGGGCGCCACGCGCCTCTACGAGAAAGTAGGGATGAAGCTTGTGCGCCGAACGAACGTCTACGAACTGGAATTGCGTCCCGGGGAGGACCTCAGCACACAGGCGTAGCATCCCGAATCGATCGTTCGATCCCCGAGCTGGAAACGGAGAAGCAAGGGTCTTGCTCCGGATCCATGGAGTTTCGACGCGAGCATTCAGAAGAGACGCGAGAGATCCTGTCTGCACGATATGAGCCACTCCGTCTGATACGAGAATGCATCTCGCATTAGTCCAAGCATGGCATCCGAAGTCCTCGCCTCCGCCGACTTGCCCGAAGCCGGCTCCTCCGCCCATGATCGTTTGAGTTCACACTTCGGAGGAGGCAAGGATGAATCGGAGAATCACAACCATGGGATCGCTCATCGGCATCTGTGTTCTGCTTCTCTCCTTTGGCACCGGCTTCGCGCAGGCGGACTGGGTCGGGACGCATCTCTGCAGAACATGCGCGTGGTGCTTCCCCTGCCACAACGACCCTACTGCCAACGCCTCGCCGATCATGACGGTCATCAACGCCCCGTGGATCGAGCAGGAAGGCCTCGTGAACGACCCCGGGATCTGCATCGTCGATCTTCATCCCCAGGTCACCAACATCACCGTCACATGCATCGACGTCGTTCCAGGATTCACAGGCCAGGTGATATGGAGCGGGCTGCCGCCACGAAACCAGCTTCCGGGCTTCTACATCGACACCTTCGGAAGCAACGCCATCCGGGTCACGGCGACCACACAGGCAGCTCCAGGCAAAGAGCAGGTTTCTGGAGTGGTTGGGCACTACTGCATTGCCGAGTGGGGCGGTGCGGGGGACGAACGCAGCAAGCGAAATCGACCGGGACCCGTGTCGGAGGCGGTAGCGTGGGACCTCAGTCTGTGGGACCTCAGCTTCTGTGGGCCGCGTGCGGGTTTGGCCGGAGTTGGGCAGGCGGTTCGAGCACAGGCTGTTGCGCAGGGCTTGCTGCCCGCTGTTGCGGTGGCGCCATTCACGTTGCGAGCGGTCCTCTCGCCGATTCTCGGCCCAACGCCACCTGTTTCGGGTATCGGCGTTGCGGCACTCAGTGGAAGCGGCAGAGCAGTTGTGTTCTCAGGAGCGGCTGCGGGCAATCCGAACGCCCTGTTCTATGTGAACGCAAACGGATCGGGTCTTTCGGAGATCTCGCTACCAGCAACGCCGGATCGGGGGATTAGGGAGATCGTCATCAACTGGGACGGCTCGCGGGCGTTCTTCTCGGACGGTGCAAGACAGCGGATCTATCGAGTCGAGGGCGGTCGTGCAGTTGAGATCTTCGACGCGGGCCAGTTCGACGAGATCAACGCGGTGATTCAGATCCGCACAACCTCAGATGGGGATCATGTGTTCTTCAACGAGGATCGGGATGATCTCTGGCAGCTTGGATATGCAGGCGGGGCTCCGATGAAGGTGGTCGATGACGCTTCGATCCATCGTGCCGATGCCGATGGACATCATGGATGGGCGATCCGCGACTTCGATGTCTCGGCGGACGGCGGTGTGATCGCGTTCGTGCTGGACGGGTATGAGGATCCAGATAACTACTACGGCATCTCCTCCAAGCAGGAGGTGTTCGTGCTGGACCACGGGGCGCTTCGTCAACTCACGGACTCGGCCGACCCGGCGCTTCGCACGAATGTCGCCGTGAGTGGAAACGGAGACACAGTTGTGTTCAGCACGAACGCTCCCGAGAACAGCTGGTACTCCGTTCATGCGGATGGCAGCTACCTCACGTTGCTTGAAGCGTCGGCTTCTTTCGGTGGTGTCGACCTCACCTACCTGGGAAGCCAAATGATCTTCCGGGAGGCTCGAGCACAGGTGGCACGGTTGGTGAACACCAACGGGTCGGGAGGAACCGACATCTTCCCGCTTCGGGGGCTTCAAGCGCCCTCGGAACTCGCGATCAGCGATTCGGGCGAAACCATTAGCTTCGTGCAAGGCGGCAGCCTGTACATCGGGCGCATGGACCCGACCTACGTGACGGGGAGTGAACCGGTGATCCACGGTATCTCGTTCGATCCACCGATCGTCTCCCGAGACCAGTCCGATCCCTTGGTCGTGATGAGCGTGCAAGTGGGCGATCCGCAAGGCCTCGAAGATATCTCGAGCATCAAGACGTATGTGCTTCTCGATGGCCGCCTCGAAGGGAACGTGAGCAACACTCCGATCCGATTCGATTGGGATGCCAACGACTCCGGGACTGCGCCGGACGCTCTGGCGGGCGATGGGATCTACACGCATCTCGGTAGGCCGAGCTACGCATTCGACACTGTGGATGAGATGACCGTTCGCATTGTGGTAACGGACAGAAACGGCGCGTTCGCAATCGCCGATGCGGTTCTTCGGATTGAGTGAGGCGTTCACGGGATGGCGGTCTCGCTCCGAAGTGACAACGGATGGATCCCCGTGTGATCGCAGCATCTTGAGCGTGGCAGCGGAGGAGATGCCAACCGAATCGGGGAGATGCCTCCGGGAAGGCGGCGGCACTTTCAGCGGCAAGGCAACCGGTCTCAACCGCCACAGCGGAAGTGCCCATGCAGCAGAGACCTCCGAACACCGTAGCTAGAAGCACAGAGGTCCACTTCAACGTGAGCGCATGGCGTAGCCAGCTATCTCGTTGCATGTTTCCTCCGTGGATGCGCCGCCTTACGGCCACGACCGCCCCATTCCCGGCAGACGCTGGGCCGACCGAAGTATGCTCGCCGGATGAGCACATCTGCAATCCTACGCTGCTCCGGCAGCCTCTACTCACTTCGATGAGGTTGCTCGCTCCCCCAATCGGACGAGAACGGAAACACCGTCTGTTCGAGGACTCTAGGGATTTCACCGGCGTCGACCGCATGCGGAGCCGCTTGGCCTGCCTTGGCCTAAGCCGATACTCTGCACCGGGAGGGGCGAACATGCGTTGTCCTTCATGCGGGAACGAGAGCACGGCGGATGCGAGGTACTGTTCCCAGTGCGGCGCGCCGCTGCAGCAACAGTGCCCCGAGTGCCAGAGCCGGAACGCGATCAGTGCGCACACCTGTATGGCGTGCGGAACGCAGCTTGACTTCGAGGGCTTCTCCGACGGCGGAAGTCTCCGCTTGAGCGCGGATCAAGCACGCCAACTCGTCCGATACATGCCGCGCCATCTGGTCGCGAAGATCCTTGCTCGTCGTGAGTCGGTTGCCGGGGAGCGGAAGCAGGCAACGTTTCTCTTCGCTGACATCGTCGGCTCAACAGCGCTCGGAGAACGGTTCGACGAAGAGGAGTTCCGGGCGATCATGTCAGGGGCGCTGCAACGCATGATCAACCCGGTGTACCGCTACGAAGGAACGGTCGGGCAGCTAAGAGGTGACGAGGTGTTTGCGCTGTTCGGTGTTCCGATCGTACATGAAGACGACCCCGAACGTGCCGTCCGGGCGGCGTTCGGCATCCGAGAGGGCGTAAGGGAATACGGCAGAACGCTGGTTGACAAGTACGGCGTGGAGCAGTTCGACCTGCGTGTGACCCTGAACACCGGCGATGTCGTGGTGGGTGAGATCGGCGGCGATCTTCACGCCGAGTACACCGCGATGGGGGATGCTGTAAACACGGCGGCCAAGATGCAGGCCGTCGCACGCCCAGGCACAATCCTGATCAGCGAAGAAACCCATCGGCTGGTGAAGCAGTGCGTGAGCGCCCGATCTCGCGGAGCTGTGGCCCTGAAGGGAAAACGCGATCCCCTAGAGCTTTTCGAGGTCACAGGAATCTGCGCTGCGGCGCGCCGAGTACGTCGTGCTGAGGGGCTCACCTCCTCGCTCGTCGGCCGCGCAAACGAGGTGAAGCAGCTGGAATCCTGCCTACGACAGCTTCAGGCAGGGGAAGGTCAGATCGTCTTCTTGAGCGGAGAGGCGGGACTTGGGAAGACCCGACTGGTTTCGGAGCTGAAGCGAAGCGCCATCGGCGAGGCGGTCAGTTGGATGGAGGGAAACTGCGTTTCCTTTGGCCGTTCCATTTCCTACTACCCGTTTGCTGACGCGATTCGGAACTGGCTTCACATCGCAGAGGATGACCCCCCTGACGCGGCGCGGGAGAAGGTCAGACTGGCGCTCGATGCCCTGTTCGGGGACTCGGGTCAACCCGAGGAGTCTGTGCGATCGATGGCAACCCTGCTCTCGCTTGACGCAAGTGCTGGAGATGCGGCTGAAGCGGCAGATCCGGAAGACGTTCGACGAGCGATCGAGCAGACGGTCCAGGCCGTGGTTCGGCAAATGGCCGGCGGCCAACCGCTTGTGCTCTGTATCGAGGATTTGCACTGGGCGGATCGGGCTTCGGTGGAGCTTGCCCAAGTCATCTTGCAGTGCACGCAGTCCGAGCCAGTGATGCTGCTCTGTGTGACTCGTTCTATGCATGACGGCAACATCCAGCAGCTTGGCGCTCTTGCCAAGAAGGACTACGGGGATCGAGTTACCGAGATCGTTCTCTCTCCACTCTCGTCAGATGCAGGCAAGGAGCTTCTGGGGAACCTTCTTGGCGCCGCAGCACCGCCGGCGCAGCTGCAGCAGGGAGTCCTCGCCAGAGCCGAAGGGAACCCGCTCTTTGTGGAAGAGCTGCTGTACACGATGATTGACCGAGGTTCGATTGTCCGAGAAGGGACGCAGTGGAAGATTCTGCGAGAGTCGCTTGGCACACAGATCCCACGCGTGCTCCTGGGAATCATCTCAGATCGAATCGATCGACTGGGAGACGCGCCGAAGAGCACGCTACGAGCTGCATCCGTACTGGGTCGTGAGTTCTCTCTTCCGGTTCTTGAGGCCATGATGCCGGGTGATGCATCCCGTGGAATCGAGACGTGCATGGAAGCCCTCGAGCAAGCGGAGCTCGTCACGGAGCTTCGGCGACGGCCGTACCGGGAATTCCGATTCCGTCACGATCTGATCCGCCAGGCGGCGTACGATGGCTTGCTTGCAGACACCCGGACGCAGTGGCATCAGCAGGCGGGGCGCGCTCTGATGAGCTTCTATGGCGAGCAGGCGTCGCAGCACGCCGGACGCCTGGCCCATCACTTCCGCCTTGGATCGGAATGGGATCCGGCAACAAAGTACCTGCTGATCGCTGCGAGGAAGGCGCGTGCCGTGTACTCGAATCTTGAAGCCATCGAGCTGCTCTCGAGTGCCCTGGAGCTTGCCGGGCAGGTAGAAGGCGAGAGACGAAACCGCTACCGATATGACATCCTGAAGGAGCGGGCTGCCGTGCTTGATCTGGTCGGACGCACACAGGAGGAGGCTGCGGATCTGGATCACATGGCGCGGCTGTGCCAAGAGCAGGGGAGAGCGTCTCAGACGGCGGAAGTGTGTTTGCTGCAATCCGACTTCGCCTTGCGCACGGGGAAGCTTGAGCAAGCACTTCGGTTGGCGCAACGCAGCAAGCAACTCTACGAGGAAACGAATGAGCTGCCGGGGCAAGGGAGGGCACTCGGTGCACTTGGGACGGCGCTAGGGCGCCTGGGCAACCTCGAGGAATCGCGGGACAAGATGGAGGAGGCGTTCTCGATCTTCGCCGAACTCGATGATCGCGCGAGCGAGGCGGCCATCCGGAAAGGTCTCGGAACGGCCTATGCAAGGCTTGGATCGCTTGACCAGGCTGTAGAACACTATGGCGGTGCCCTGCGTTTGTACCGAGGTCTCCAGAACCGAAGGGGCGAGAGTGAGATCCTCGGGAACCTGGGCAGCTTGCACTACATGCGGGCTGATTACGAGGAAGCGATCGAGAGCTTCGTACAAGCGCAACAGCTGTTTCACGACCTGGGGAACGTGCGAAACGAGGCCAAGTGTACGAACAACGTCGGGTTGTCCTACGCAGCGCTCGGCGATTACCAGAAGAGCTTAGAGCTCCACGAACAGGCGGGGAAGCTCTACAAGCAAGTCGGTGATGATGCCAGCATGGCGAACGCCCTGTCGAACCTTGGCATAGCGCAGGAGGCCTTGGCAGTGGGAGGGGATCCTGCGTTCGAGGCACGCTCGTTGGGAGAGCATCCGCTGCTTGACGAAGCGTTGTCGAATCACCTTCAGTCCTTGGAGATCTACGAGAACTCCGGGGATCAACTCGGTTGTGTACGAGCACAGTTCAACATCGGGTGCGTGAAGCTGACACGAGGACAGATCAAGGAGGCGATGTCAGGTCTCTCCGCGGCACTGGAGATCTACCGGAAGCACGGGCTCGATGCGCTCGCGAGCCGTGTCCTTGCCGCGATCGCCCGCGGATGCCTGTTGCTTGATCTGTGTCAGGAAGCTCTCGAACGCGCCTCCGAAGCCGCGTCACTGATTGCGGACACACAGGCCGCCGAGGCGGATGAGATTCACTTCTTGCACTTCAGGGCGCTTCAGTCGTGCGGTCGGCCGGACGATGCGAAACGTGAACTCGACATGGCCGTAGCGGCAACCACGAGAAAGGCGGATCGCATACGAGGTGGGGCTGCGCGCGACCGATTCCTTGCTGCGTATCATCGATTGCTCGAAGCCGCTGATGCGGAAGCCGGCAGTTCGCGTCGACCTTGAGCGGCGCGCCTGCGATGCTCCGCGTTGTCTTCCCCTGTGGCGTCCTAGAAGAACTCGAGCGCTCCCATTCCGGGCGGATCTTCAGGCAGGAACGGGAGATCGTACGTGTACCCGTGCATGAACTGAGACGGATTGATGGTGAACGTCACGATTGCATTCGGGTACTGGATGAACGACACCTGAGCCCCGTTGGCGACGACACCTTCGGGGAAGAAGTACTCCTGCTGAAGCCCACACTGCTCCTTGGCTTCCTCACCGTACGGATCGTAGTACAAAAAGAAGAACGTTCCCTGAAGAGGAACGCCGTTCAACGTAAGCTGGCCCATCACAGCAATCGCGCTTCCGAACCGGGCAAGGGCGATCCCGTGGACGGGCACACCTTCCCCGACGCCAACACCGTTCAGGTCTTCGCCTCCCGACAACAACCCGACGCTCAGGAGGATCCCCAATGCGATCAGGAGCCTGACTCTTCGCGATCTGTTCCTAGTCTTCATACGGCACCTCCACTTCTCGTTGGGGCCTTGATGCTGTGTTTCACAAGACTGGCTCTGGCATCCTAGCAGAGCTTTGTGAGCAGCCACAACTGGTGTGATGGTCACGTCGTGGACCGCTTGATCGCTGCGTTCCTCCAAACTTGACCCGCACGGTCGTGGGGGGGGGTAGACAGACGGAGCCGCCTCCATCTCCGCATGGAGGCTGGGGACGTCGCTTCGATCGGGATTTCGTCTTGTTGCCACCTGAGCAAGCACTCAATCTTGTCGCGACTTGCGCTGTCATCCGAAATCCGTCGACCGCGCCGCTGGTCAGCAGAAGCTTCGCATCAGCAGTGGCCCAACACCGGGAATACGATCGGCTTGCTGTACGATGGCAGTGCAAGGATGAGGCAACACCTTCGCAACCAGGAGGTAGTCATGGCCAAAGCACAGGACAAGAGACGAACGAACGAGAAGAAGAAGTCACAGAAATCCATCAAAGAGAAGCGCGCCGCCAAGAAGGCGAAGAAGGCTGACAAGGACAGAGCTTCCTAGCCGAAGCGCGGCGCGATGGAGCTCTCGTTTTGCTCGGCATGTCTCTCTCGGTAGGCCTCTTGATGATGGCGGATCTGATTGAGCGGCCTCCGGGCAGGTCGCGTGGGATGGGTATCGGGTCTGGCGACATCGGCATCGGCGAAGCCGGAGGCTAGCGCTTCCGGTCTTGAGGCGAGACAAGGCCCTGAGCCTTGCGCAAGCCCGCCAGTTCGCTCTCGATCTCCTGTTCAGTCGGCTTGCGCCGGAGACGCTTGGCCAGCCGTCTTGACGTACGCTCACGAACTCGCTTCTCTTCTCGACTCATAGACGCTTCCTTCTCCTTGTAGATGAGTGACTCGGTCGATTCTACGCGATTCGGTGTGCCAACAACGGACTCATCTGACGGACGAGCACGCGCGAGTCATGTTCGGCATGCGCAAGCCGAAGAAGCCAGCTGCATAGCTCATATCCCGAAGATCTATGGGAAACAGGCCCAATTGCGGAATGCCGTTCCGCGAACGATAATCCACGCGCTTGCGGGGAGGCCGGTCGTGGTGGAACGCACCCGCCCAACAGGAATGCTCGGGTTTGGCATCGTCTGGTCCGGACAGCTTGTCTCGATGATCGGAACCGGAATGACGCGCTTCGCGCTAACGATCTGGGCATGGCAGATCACCGGACAGGCAACAGCTCTTGCGCTTGTGGGATTCTTCGCGTTTGCGCCGATTGTGCTGTTCAGCCCGCTTGCCGGCGCCATTGTGGATCGCGTCAATCGCAAGACCGTGATGATCGTCAGCGACTTGGCCGCCGGCCTATCGACGATCGTGATCCTTGTGCTTCATCTCACCGGCCACCTGCAGATCTGGCATCTCTATGCCGCGGGATTCTTTGCCGGCGCGTTTGAGTCGTTCCAGTTTCCGGCGTACTCCGCAGCCATCTCGACGATGGTCGATAAGAAGCACTACACACGCGCCAACGCGATGCTTGGTCTGGCGGGTTCGGCGTCGGGGATCATCGCTCCGATGCTCGCCGGCACGATGTTGGTTTTCGTCGGGATCGACGGGATCATGGCCATCGACATCGCGACGTTCTTATTCGCCATTCTCGTGCTTCTGCTCGTCTTCATCCCCAAGCCGAAGGAGTCGGAGGCCGGCCGCGCGAGCCGCGGCGGTCTGCTGCAGGAATCGGTGTTCGGATTCAAGTACATCTTCGGCAACCGCAGCTTGCTTGGCCTGCAGCTTGTCTTCTTCGCCATCAATCTGACGGCCACGCTCAGCATGACGCTGGTTGCCCCGATGGTTCTGGCGCGAACCGGCGACAGCAGTCTGATGCTGGGCAGCGTCCAGATGCTGTTCGGGATCGGCGGCGTCGCCGGAGGAGCGATCATCACGGTGTGGGGCGGGCCGAAGCGCCGCGTTCACGGCGTGCTGCTGGGGATGATCTTGGGCAGCCTGCTCGGGCAGATTCCGCTTGGCTTCGGGGGTGGGTTGATCTACTGGGGGTTCGGCGCCTTCTGCTCGATGCTGTTCATCCCCCTGATCAACGGATCGAACCAAGCGATCTGGCAAGTCAAGGTGCCGCCGGATATCCAAGGCAAGGTCTTCGCGACACGCCGGTTGATCGCTCAGATCAGCGCTCCGATCGCCATGATCATTGGCGGACGCCTCGCCGATGTCGTGTTCGAGCCGGCGATGTCACGTGGCGGCTCGTTTGCGCAGTTCGTCGCACCGCTGGTTGGCAGCGGTCCCGGGTCGGGGATGGGGGTGATGTTCGTTCTCACCGGATTGCTGGGTGCGGCGGTTGGCCTTGGTGGTTATCTGTTTCCCTCTGTACGCAAGGCCGAGGACCTTCTTCCCGACCACGACGCGCCCTCGCCTTCTACCGGGCCCGCGCCGTAGGTCGCTTGGATCCGTTTGCGATGCACGGGTGTCGTGGCACCGAGAGCAGACGCTTACTCCGAAAACTACGCCGTCCGGCCCTGGGCTACGACTCTGGCAGCGCCGTTCTCGTGATCTTGACCACGATGCCGGATGCGGTCGGATCGGGACAGCGGACGAACTCGGTGGTGATACCGTCGGGATCGAGGAGCTTCTCGTACGGGGTCCCACGGTACTTCCAGGAGAGCGTCCCACCATGCTCCAGCGCCCGGATGAACCCCATCACGCTGTCGGCAAGCCAGGGACACAGCTTCCCCAGGTCTTCGGGGTACCGGAATCTCTGGCCGACATGATAGCCGGGATCATCATCCCACCCGCACATCCAGGCACAGATCCCTTCTTCGGTGAAGCTCACCGGCGGTCCGTCGCTTCGGACGCGTCCACCTTTGCCTTCGTAGATCTCAAGTTCAATCTCGTACTCTCGCATCACAGCTCCTTCGCGGGGTCAACCATCGCTTTCGCGTACCGAGGTGGCGCCTCTCACCCAGACATCCGCTCCGCGGTCAGCTTCAGCAAACACAAGCCGTTCGCTTCGTCCGCAATGTACGGGAAATCGTCAGACTTCCGAAGCCAGCTTGTCTGCGGCGGTTGTCATCCCGCCTGCCTAGGGGCAGATGCGAACTGCACGCGATCGGCAGACGATTCTGGCGCCGAGCAGACGCGTTGAGATGGCGAATCGGGCAAGCCACGCCCGAGAGGCTTCCGCCCAGTGTTTGTGATCTCCGTTACATTACCCCCCGGCTGCCGTGGGTCGCTCATGCCAAGCCGCCGGCTTGTCACCAACTGCCGACACGTCGACGCGGTAGGACAGTGACACTCCCGGTCGCCGGATCGTGACCGATGGAAACGCAGGCACCGAATGCGTCGGCGATCGTCGACTCGGTGAGTACGTCGGCAGCCAGACCGTCCGAAACGATCCGTCCGTGCGCCAAAACGGCAACGCGATCTGCATACGCGGCGGCGATGTTCAGATCGTGAACCGAGATCAGCACCGCCAACCCCGAGCGAGCGCGGCCAGCGATGATCTCCATCAGTTCCATCTGGTAGCGAATGTCGAAGTGGGTCGTCGGCTCGTCAAGGAGCAGCGCTTCAGGATCCTGTGCCAACGCAGATGCGAGGTACACCCTTTGCCTCTCTCCCCCGGACAGGGTGTGAATCGAACGATCGGCCAGGTCGGCCGTTTCCGTCAGTGCCATGGCTTCACCCACCCGATGCCGATCGTGGGCGGTTTCGCGTCCGAAGCGACGGCGGTGCGGAATCCGACCCATCGTCACCACCTCGCGAACGGTGAAGTCGAACGCAGCGTGCCGCTCCTGTTCCAGCGCCGCGATCCGTTGGGCGATCGCTCGTGGGGGAAGATCGCTGACCGGAACAGCATCCAGGAGAACCTCCCCGTCGGCAGGAGTTCGATAGCCTGACGCCAACGACAGGAGCGTGCTTTTGCCGGCGCCGTTTGCCCCGACCAGTGCTACGAGACTCCCTGCCGAAACGAGCAGATTGACTCCACGCAGAACCGGCTCGGATTCCGGATATGCGAATGTTAGGTTGCGTATGCCAAGCCTCATGCCATCCTCCGTCCGCGAGAGCGAAGCAGGTACAGGAAGAACGGTGCTCCGATGAACGCAGTGACAATTCCGACGGGGATCTCAACCGGGCGCATCAGCGTTCGCGCCGCCATGTCGGCAAGCACCAAGAACAGGCCGCCGCCGATCGCCGATGCCGGAACGAGCGTTCGGTGGTTGGGGCCAAGGATCAGACGCAATACGTGCGGCACGACCAGGCCCACAAAACCGATGGTCCCGGCCATCGCCACGGCCGCTGATGCAAGCAAGGTCGACAGTACGAGGAGAACCACGGTGACTCGCTGCGGATGGACCCCAAGGTGAAACGCTCCTTCCTCTCCCAGCGAAAGAGCATCCAGATCCCGGGACAGAACCTGAATCAGAAGGGTTCCCATGACGACGACGGGCGCGAGAAGCGCGAGCCCACCCCAGCCCGACCGCCCCAGGCTGCCCATGATCCAGAACACCACATCGGCCATCTTCTCGCCGCGCGAGCTGAGGAAGATCACAAGGCTGGTCACGGCGGAGAACAGTGCGCCGACGGCGACTCCCGCGAGGATCAGCGTGAAGATCGAGGTTCGCCGGTCGCGTCCGCGAGCCAGCCGGTACACGATCATCACGGCAACAAGGCCTCCTGCGAAGGCGCATAACGGAAGCCAAGGAAGCGTTGGCCATCCTGCAAGAATCGACACTGCTGCTCCGGCGGATGCTCCGCTGGCAACCCCAAGGATATAGGGGCTGCCAAGAGGATTACGAAACAGACCTTGCATGACCGTTCCGGAGACGCCAAGGGCTCCCCCCACGAGAAACCCCAGGATGACCCGTGGAAGCCTCACCTGCCGGATGATCAGCGCCGCACTACCGTGTGTGTTAGCGGGGTCAAGTCTGCCGAAGATGGCGGCGGCGACTTCTTTGAATGGGATCCACACCGGGCCAAGCGCGACGCCGGCGACGGCAACGACGGCTGCAAGTGCAAGCAGGATGGTCATCGCGATGGCTGCGGACGGACGCCGTCGGATCATCGCCTACCCCGGGTGAAGCCGCTCGATTATCTCGCTCAGCACATCGGCGACAGCACTCGACGCGGCGCGGCTTGCGTGGATTCCAAATACCTTGCCCGACTGGACAGCGGTCACGCCCTGCAGCAAAGGATCCTCAGTGATGTAGGCGAGTTGAGACGGTGCGGTGAAGATGACCTCCGGATCGCGAATCAGCACATCCTCGAGATTCACCTGCGGGAAACCGCTGATGTCCGCGAACACGTTCTGCCCCCCGGCGCGGAAGATCAGATCGTTCTCGATCGTATCCGCGCCGGCTGCGTACGGCGCCGTTCCCATAGAAGGGGGGTAGAGAAACGCGCAACGAACCGACGGCAATCCAACGGCATTACTCTCACTGATGACGATGCTCTCTGCGATGCGGCCGATCAGGCGATCGGCCTCGTCCGGGGCCCCGATCGCCGACCCGATCGCACGGATGCTCGACAGGACATCGACAACCGAGGTCAGAACAGGTGTGGTTAGCACGGTGACTCCCGCTGCCTCCAGCGCTTGGCGCTCGCCGCCCCAATCCGTGGCTCCTAGCACGAGGTCGGGCTCCATCGAGAGGATCGTCTCCACGCTTGGTGCATAGGTCGGACCAACCGAGGGAAGATCGGCGCTCTCGATCTGCGGCGGGTTGTCGGGAGAATCGGCGACGGCCACAAGAAGGTCCGACGCATCTAGGTCGAGAATGATCTGAACATACAGTGCACCGACCGCGACGATCCGTCTTGGAGGACTGGTGATCGCAACCGACAGCCCGCGGTCATCGACGACACGCACCGGCGGCTCTGCGGCAGCCAAGTGAGCCAATGAAGACGCGACAAGGCAGAGCAACAGCAACCCTCGGAAGATCGAACGCATCAGTAGCCTCCCTACTTCGCGAGTCCGGCACGAAGAGCACTTCGTGCAGGAAGGCTATCGGAACCGACCGAGAAGATCCAGCCTGGGAGGTTGCTGCCGGCAGTGTTCCGTATCCGCGAGTGCTTCGAGAAGGTATGGCTGTCAATGGGAGTGCAGGAGAATGGCATCCACTTGACGCATTCACAGAACTCGTATATATTGATGGCAACTCGATATATACGAGGACGGCATGGAGACGAAACCTCACCAACGGAACAAATCCCTTGATCGCGGGCTGAGAATCCTTGAGCTATTCAATCGGAACACCCGCAGCCTAAACGCCAAGCAGATTGCAGATGCTCTTGAAGCCTCGCCGACCACGGTCTACCCGTTTCTTCACACATTCACTGCCCATGGATACTTGGAGGTAGACGACAGGAAACGCTATCGCCTCGGCCTGAAGCTGCTAGAGCGAGCCGGGGAGGTCTCTTCTGTGTTGGATGTGCGTGCCGTAGCTCGCGCAGAGATGGAGGACCTGAGTCGAAATCTGCGAGCAAACACACGGCTTGCCGTGCTTCACAAGAATGAAGTGCTCTACCTCGAAAGGATCGAAGGCGGACCTGATGTGACGCTCGGCGAGATCGTGGGCGTATCCGTTCCACCACACTGTACTGCGCTCGGGAAAGTACTCCTGGCGTTCCTGCCCGAGATCGACCGGGATCGTGTTCTCGCCTCTCTCACGCTTGAGCCGATGACTCAGAAGACGGTCACCTCACTTGCGGCTCTTCGCAAGCAACTGGGAAAGATTCCCGAGCAGGGATATGCCGTCGAGCTCGAGGAGTTCCACCTTGGCGGCGCTTGCGTTGCGGCGCCGATCCGCGGATCTCAGGGTCGAGTCATCGCTGCGATTAGCAGTTCGCTGTTTGCGTCACGCGCCGAGGGAGACGAGCTTCAGACGATTGCGAGAGAGGTCGTCGCCTCGGCAAGCAGGATCTCAGTCAGGCTTGGGCATGTACCTAGCCCTGTAGAGACGGGAGGTGGTGCTCGGGAGTGAAACCAGGCGGAAGCTCTCCACGGATCGTGAATGGATTTCAAAGAGAACCAAAGGAGGTAGGACGGATGCGTAGACTGGTGATGGCAGTCCTTAGCATGATTCTTGTGGTTGGGGTATGCGCTTTCGGCGCCGACTACACGATGACGATCGGACACTCTCAGCCGGAGACGTCCGCACGTCATCGAGCCCTGCTGTTCTTCGAAGAAATCGTCGAGAAGGCATCGGAAGGGATGCTTGAGGTTGAGGTCTTCCCCGGCGGACAGCTAGGCACGGAAGCCGAGGTCATGGAGGCCGTGCAGCTTGGCGTTGTGGAGGCGACGGAAGGCGGGAAGTTCGAGGTTGCGACGAAGACTTACCTGCTGTACACCCTGCCATTCCTATTTGACTCTCCCGAAGAAGCACTCGCGGTCATGCGCAGCGAGATCGGAGATACGATCAACGAAGAAGCACTGGCCAACGGGTATTACGTCCCGGCTTGCGGCATTGCAGGTGGATTCCGCCAGTGGACGAACAACATCCGCCCCATCACGTGCCCAGAAGACATGGTCGGGCTCAAGATGCGCACGCCTGGAATTGACTCGATCATGCGCACGTTCGATGCGCTCGAAGCCAATCGTCAGAGCATACCCTACGTTGAGGTATACGTTGCCTTACGTCAGGGCGTGGCCGACGGTCAGGAGAACCCGTATTCGAATATCGCGCAGATGAAGTTCTACGAGGTTCAGAACTACCTCACGGTTTCCAACTATCAGGTTCACCCGAATCCGTTCTTCATCAGCCTTGCTTGGTACGAGTCGCTCCCGAGCGAGCTTCAGAACATCGTTACCTACGCGGCCCGTGTTGCCATGATCTACAACGACACGATCTGGCTGGCGGAGGAAATGGATGCCTACGAGATCGTTGCAGCCGATCTTGAAGTGAATACCCTGACGGACGCAGCGCGAGCGGCCTTCGTAGACAAGGTACAGCCCGTGTGGCAGTACTACCTTGACGAGGGGACGTTCTCGCAGGACTTGCTTGACTCCGTTCTCGCCCTCATAGGCGACTAACGAATCAAGTGAGTGGGATGGGCACGGGCCCTTGAAGGGTCCGTGCCCGACATCGCAAAGGCTGCACTCGGCAGTCTTCACGGAAGGGATTCTAGATGAAGTGGATCACTCGGGCAAAGGCAGTCACGGACAAGATCCTGAACAGCGCTGTCATCCTGATCTTCGCGGGAATGACGGGACTGATTATCGTGCTCGTCATGTTGCGCTACTTCTTCAACGCTTCGATCCCTGGTGGCAACGAAGCACTTCGGTTTGCCTTCATCTATACGACCTTCCTGGGTGCTGCCATCTTGGTAGGCCAGCAGCAGCACATTGCGATCCATCTTGTGACGAAACATCTGCCAAGAACGGCTCAGCGGATCTTCGCTGCTGTACAGAACTGGATCATCATCGCGATGCATGTGTACCTGTTGACGCTTAGCTTCCGATGGATCGCGGTGACCGGGGGGAACATGGCGGAGGAACTGAAATTCCCGCTGCGGTTCATTCAGATTGCCCTGCCGATAGGCACGATTCTTGCATCGCTCTACGCCTTCGCGAACTCAATCGAAGCACTGTTCGACCGCGAGTGGCGAAAGGAGATACCTGAGTGATCCTCCTCTTTGGTTCGCTTCTCGTGCTGCTTCTCATCGGCCTGCCGATTGCGTATTCGCTTGCCGGGTCGGCGATTCTCTACTTCCTGATCTACCAACCGAACCTTGTTGGGATCCTCCCCTTGAGAACGTTCGCAGGGACCGATTCATTCGCGATGATCGCACTTCCGCTCTTTGTGCTGATGGGGCTGCTCATGAATCAGGGTGGAATCACCAGGAGGATCATTGACTTCGGGATGATCTTCGTCGGGCGGATGCGAGGTGGCCTGGCCGTGGTCAATGTGATTGCGAGCATGATTTTCGGCGGCATCTCAGGTTCGTCCGTCTCGGATACGGCTTCCATCGGCGCCATCCTGATCCCGGAGATGACCAATAAGGGATACAAGAAGAGTACGGCAACAGGAATCACTGTCGCGTCTTCCACCATGGGTATGATCATTCCTCCCAGCATCCCTATGGTGATCTTCGGCGTCGCCTCAGGTGCGTCCATCGGCCGGTTGTTCTGGGCCGGAGCGATCCCCGGTGTGATGATCGGACTGATCATGATCCTGATCGCCATCGTGCTTGCGTACCGCGGGAAGTGGCCGATGGAACGGATCTCGATGACGTTTGGCGAGTTCGCGCGGCGCAGCGGCCGCGCGATACCGGCCTTGCTCATGCCGGTTGCTGTGGTCGGAACAATCACACTTGGCATCGCCACGCCAACCGAAGCTGCAGGGATGGGTGTGCTCTACGCCTTCATCGTTGGTTTCTTCGTGTACCGAGAATTGAAGCTGAAGGTGATTCCCAAGTTGCTCAAGCAGAGCATCATGATCAGCGCCACGATCATGATCATTACAACATTCTCCCGCTTGTATACGTGGATTCTAGTGAAGGAGCACGTTCCAGCAGCGATCACCAACTTCCTCACCACGCTGAACGTTCCGAATTTCGCGGTGCTTCTCATGTTCTCGGGGGTGTTGTTCTTCGTGGGCGACTTCATCGACGTCGGCCCCGCGATTCTCCTTCTTACGCCGATACTTCTTCCGGCGTTTCAGAGCATGGGGATTAGCGCGATTCAGTTCGGGGCCGTCTTGATTGTTGGCCTTGCCGTAGGTCTTGCTACGCCTCCTGTCGGGCAGTGCCTCAATGTGGCAAACAAGATCGCGGGGCTGGAACTGGGCGAAACGTTCGTGGCTGCACTGCCGTTCCTCGTTGCAAACTTCATCGTCATGATCCTGGTGTCCGTGCTTCCGGCGCTAAGCGAATGGCTCCCCAGGGTTCTCTTCAAGTAGTCGCCGGTAACCAACGAAAGGAGATTCATCGTGTACTTCGAGAAAATCGGGAGTAAGAACGGGCTCAACCCTCTTGAGACCAACCCGTGTCGGCTTCTCAACTTTGCCAAACTTGTCTTGGAGCCGGGCGAGGCCTATGAGGGGAATACGGAAGATCAAGAGGCGCTGATTGTCGTCCTGGGTGGAAAGGCCGACATCTCTGCAGGAGGCGTGGACTTCGCAGGCGTTGGGGGGCGCCCGAATGTGTTCGCCGGGAAGCCTCACTCGGTCTACCTTCCTCCCAACTGCACGTTCAAGGTTGCCGTACCTGCGGATGGGGGACGATTCGAGGCTGCGATTCCCATGGCGAAAGCCGAAGACAACCTCAGACCATTCCACATCACTCCGGACAAGGTCCAGACCGGGAAGTGGGGCATCTCGAACTTCTCCAGGAACTACCATCAGATAGTTGTCAAGGGACAGCATCCCGGCCAACAGGTAAGCAAGCTGATCGTTGGCGAAACGTTCACGCCGTCAGGCAATTGGTCGACCTACCCGCCACACCGGCACGAGAACGACAACCTGCCCCATGAATCGTTCATGGAGGAGATGTACTACTTCCGTGTCGCCCCGACCGACGGATGGGGGCTGGCCAAGTACTACACGGACGCGGGTGACATCGACGAGGCCTACACCGTCAAGGACGACACGATTCTTATGATGCCGAAGGGTTATCACACCGTTGTGTCTGCGCCGGGATACACAACCTACTACCTGTGGTTCCTTGCGGGGAACACAAGGACGCAGGCGGCGGTGTCCGACCCGAACGTTGGTTGGGTGGCGCGTGCCGTACCGATCATCCGCAACATCGAGGAGAACCTCTCATGATCCTCGACGCATTCAAGCTGGACGGCAAGAAAGCCATCGTGACTGGAGCGGCGCGCGGCCTTGGTCAGGGAATGGCCGTCGGGCTCGCAGAGGCGGGGGCGGATGTCGTTGGTGTTGATGTCATCTCGCCGCTTGCCGAGACAAGGGCAAGCATCGAGCCCACCGGGAGAAGATTCGTCGAGATCTGCGCGGATCTCACGAAGATCTCCGAGATCGATCGGATCTTGCAGACGGCCCGCGATGAACTCGGCGGGTTCGATATCCTTCTGAACAACGCCGGGATCATCCGCCGGCATCCCGCGCATGAGTTCCCGGCAGAGGAGTGGGATGCCGTGATGGACGTCAATTTGCGGTCGCTGTTTTTTCTGACGCAGGCGTTCGGGAAGGCCCTCATTGAGGAAGGACGGCCCGGTAAGGTCATCAACATCTGCTCAATGCTTTCCTATTCAGGCGGGGTGTTCGTGGCTCCATACACGGCATCCAAGAGCGCCGTGGCCGGGATCACGCGGCTGCTTGGGAATGAGTGGGCCCAGTATGGAATCAACGTTAACGGGATCGCGCCCGGATACATGGCCACCGATAACACGGCGCCATTGCGCTCCGATCCAGAGAGGAATCGAGAGATCATGAGCCGGGTTCCGATGGATCGCTGGGGAACCCCGCGTGATCTGCAGGGAACCGTGGTCTTCCTTGCCTCAGAGGCCGCGAGCTACATCACGGGAACGATTGTCCGCGTGGACGGAGGCTGGCTTACTCGGTAGGCCCCTGGGAAGAGCATCTCATGGGATGCTCTTCCGTAGCCACGCCGATGTAACGCTCCGCCGGGACCGCGTCGTCACGGCGCTGCGGGGTGAACAGCTTGATGAAGGCCGTTCCATGACCGGTGCCCGTGCTCGAACCCTCCACGCGCGGATTGACGGCCACCAAGGGAGGATGGATGCCTGAAGGAATTGACCTTGTGACCTTTGGCGAAGCCATGGTTCGTCTGTCGCCGCCTGCGTTTCGACGGCTGGAGCAAGCTGCTTCGCTAGATGTTCAAGTAGGGGGTTCCGAGTTGAACGCGGCCGTCGCAGCTTCTCGAATGGGGCTTAAGACAAGCTTCGTAACACGGCTTACGCGGAACCCGTTGGGGCGACTCGTGGCCAACCGTTCACAGCAGCACGGTGTGGACACCTCGCACACGATTTGGACAGATGATGACCGCGTCGGAACCTACTACGTGGAGTTCGGGGCTTCTCCCAGGGCAAACAGTGTGCTCTACGATCGAGCTGATTCGGCGATTGCACGCATCAAGCCTGGGATGGCGAACTGGAGTTTGATCTTCTCTCGGACGAAACTCTTCTACACATCGGGGATCACGCCGGCCTTGTCGATGGATGCCGCGGAAGCGACGCTCGAGGCGATCGAAGCTGCGAAGAGGGCCGGAGTCAACGTTTGTGTAGACCTTAACTACCGCGCCCGCCTGTGGACACAGAAGCGAGCTCGCGAAGTGATGACGCAGATCGTCAAGGATACAGATATTCTGTTCGCCACGGAAGAGGACACGTTCCGCGTGTTCGGGATCCAAGAACCAAGCTACGAGGACGTGGCCCGGCGGCTGGCGGAGACGTTCGATCTGAGAGTGGTTGCGATCACGCTCCGGCGGAATCCGTCGGTCTGGCGAAACACCTGGACTGCGATTGCCTTCGAGAGGTCGACTGGTACAGTCCACAAGGCGCCAACGTACGACATTGAGGTTGTGGATCGGATCGGCTCAGGGGATTCGTTTGTCGGCGGCTTCCTCTTCGGCTACCTCACGGCAGACTGCAGGGAAGCGGTTCGATTGGGAGTTGGCCTATCGGCGATCAAGCAGACGATTCCGGGAGACCTATGCTGGGCCACGCCGGAGGAAGTCGACAGGATCTTGAACCCAGAAGAGGGTGGTCTTCGGATCGCGCGGTAGGCATCGCGTTGCTGTAGCGGGCGATGACGAAGCCGGAGCATGAGAAGACAATGTCAATGCGTATCCCGTTTGAGCAACTCCGTGCGGCGCTGGCCTGCTGCCTTCGAGGTCGAGGGTTTGCGGAGGAGCGGGCGGCGCGCTGCGCCTTTTTGATCGCGGAGAACGATCTGGTCGGCGTGTCCTCCCACGGCGTCAACCGGCTTGCGCGGTTTGTGGAGTCGGTCGACCGTGGCTGGGTCGATCCTCAGGCGTCTCCGAAACGGATTAGCGTGCACGGAAGCATCGAGAGATGGGACGGCCGGCTGGGGGCCGGGCCGCTGAACGCCGAGACGTGCATGAAGCGAGCGATCCACATCGCGCGACGTGCTGGGATGGGGTGTGTCGCACTACGC
>Ga0272444_10000729_pt1 | contig 33821 bp, 26 predicted proteins | sample SSMForm13_FD_201033 | JGI IMG/M metagenome (GOLD analysis project Ga0272444, IMG submission 201033) | Marine sediment archaeal communities from Little Sippewissett salt marsh, Falmouth, MA, United States - SSM-Form-13 | ecosystem: Environmental > Aquatic > Marine > Wetlands > Sediment ...
CGATCACGGTGCAGAGCACGAACGACACGAAGGTGGAGGCGGACGAGGAGTTCACGGTGACGCTGGGGGCGGTGACGCCCGGGAGCGCGGATGCCGGGGACATCACGACCGGGGACGTGGGGACCGGGACGATTCAGAACGACGACGCGGCCACGCTGACGATCACGGACGAGAGCGAGGCCGAGGGCACGAACCTGGTGTTCACGGTGACGCTGGATAACGCCGTGGAGGACGGATTCACCGTGGCGTTTGCAGCGGCGGACGGGACGGCCACGGCTGCGGACGACTATACGGTGGTCACAGGCACCCCGCTGACGTTTACCGGGACGCCGAGCGAGACGCAGACGATCACGGTGCAGAGCACGAACGACACGAAGGTGGAGGCGGACGAGGAGTTCACGGTGACGCTGGGGGCGGTGACGCCCGGGAGCGCGGATGCCGGGGACATCACGACCGGGGACGTGGGGACCGGAACGATCACGGATGACGACACGGCAAACCTGACGATTACGGACGAGAGCGAGCCTGAAGGCACGGATTTGGTGTTTACGGTGCAGTTGACCAACGAGGTGGATGCCGCCTTTGACCTGGCGTTCACGGTGACGGACGGGACGGCCACGGATGCGGACGACTTTGACGTAGCGACGGCCAGCCCGATCACGTTTGCAGGGACTCTGAACGAGACGCACACGATCACGGTCCAGACCACGAACGACACGAAGGTGGAGGAGGACGAGCAGTTCACGGTCGTGCTCGACTCTGTGACCCATACCGGGAACATCACGTTCGGGGGGCCGGGCACCGGGACGATCACGGACAGCGACACAGCCGCCCTGACGATTACGGACGAGACCGAAATCGAAGGCACGAATGTGGTGTTCACGGTGACGCTGGACAACGCAGTGGAGGACGGGTTCACCGTGGCGTTTGCAGCGGCGGACGGGACGGCCACGTCTGCGGACGACTACACGGTGTCTACGGGGAGCCCGCTGACGTTTACCGGTAATGCCGGGGAGTTCCACACAATTTCTGTGCAGACCACGAACGACACCAAGGTGGAGGAGGACGAGCAGTTCACGGTGACGCTGGGGGCGGTGACGCCCGGGAGCGCGGATGCCGGGGACATCACGACCGGGGCTGCGGGCACGGGGACGATCACGGACAATGACGCCGCCACACTGACCATCACGGACGAGAGTGAAACCGAAGGAACCAATGTGGTGTTTACGGTCACGCTGGACCGCGATGTGGAGGACGGCTTCGACGTGGCGTTCACGGTGGCGGACGGGACAGCCACGGCCGCGGACGACTACACCGTGAGCACGGCGAGCCCGCTGACGTTTACCGGGACGGCCGGAGAGATTCAGACGATCACGGTGCAGACCACGAACGACACGAAAGTGGAGGAGGACGAGCAGTTCACGGTGACGCTGGGAGCGGTGACACCGGTCAGCGCGAATGCCGGGGACATCACGACCGGGGCTGTGGGCACGGGGACGATCACGAACGACGACACAGCCACATTGACCATCACGGACGTGAGCGGGGCCGAAGGCATTGTCCTGGACTTCACGGTCACACTGGATAACGCCGTGCAGGACGGGTTTGACCTGGCGTTCACCGTGGTGAACGGGACGGCCACGAACTGGGACGACTATACCGTAGCCACGGCCAGCCCGCTGACCTTTACCGGTAATGCCTTGGAGTTCCACACAATTTCTGTGCAGACCACGAACGACACCAAGGTGGAGGAGGACGAGCAGTTCACGGTGGTGCTGGGGGTGGTGACGCCTGGAAGCGCGGATTCCGCCGACATCGTGAGCGGGGCCGTGGGTACCGGGGAGATTACGAACAACGACACGGCAAACGTGACGATCACGGATGAAGCGGCCATTGAGGGGGGGAACCTTTCCTTTACCGTGACGCTGGATAACGAGGTGGAGGACGGGTTCGATCTGAACTTCACGGTAAATGATGGGACGGCCACGTTGGCCGATAACGACTTCACCCAGACCACGGCCAGCCCGGTCCACTTCACAGGGGGCGCCGGCCAGACGCGGACGATCGCGGTGGCGTCCACGAACGACACCACCGTGGAGCTGCAAGAGGATTTCACGGTCACGCTCGACTCGCACACCCACCTCGCCGGCGGCAGCATCACGCTCGGGGGGCCGGGGACCGGTTTGATCAATGACAACGACACGGCTACGATCACGATCAACGACGTCGGAGTGAGCGAGGATGCCGGGCCCCTGACGTTCACGGTGTCGCTGAGCAATCCCATCGACATGGCGGTGGATGTGTATGTGGATTACACCGACGTCACGGCCACAGGCGGTGGTGTGGACTACGACTCGGCCACAGATACGGTGACCTTTGTGGCTGGGGACACCATGGAGACCGTGGATGTAGACATCAACAACGACGCCATCGTGGAGGCGAACGAGACGTTCACGTCCGGGGTGTCCCTGGTGACCGGGATCGGCAACCGCAGCTTCGACGACACGGACACGGGCACGGGCACGATCACGGACAACGACTTCGATTTGATCATGCTGGTGGATCCGGCGGCAAGCGGGTGCACGATCATCCACACCCCCACGGGCACGGACTGCGGCCCGGCCTGCGACAGCTACAACGCGAACACCAACGTCACCCTCACGCCCGATCCGGCAGCGGGCTACGCCTTCACCCACTGGACGGGCGCCTTGAGCGGGGTGTCCTACCCCCAGACCGTGACCATGAACGCGGACAAGACGGTCACGGCCCACTTCGAGACCACCGAGGACTGCTCGCCGGTGGTGAACCAGAAGACGGACGGCACCACCAACTGGCATTCCTTGGGGCATTATGAGTTTTCCGGCGCACTAGGTGAGGAGGTCAACATGACCTGCGAGGGCGACGGGAGCATCAGCTTCGATGCGATCCGATTCGTCCGCCTGAGTGATAGCGCGGAGACCATCGTAGACGACGGTGATCTTGCCGACGTAACCTATGCTCCGAGCAGCGGGTGGGCCACTGTGGCCTGCGGGGATTGTGAGGGCCTCAACCAGCACGAGACCGACGTGGCCGGCGACAAGGTCACGATCAACGTCACCGGCCTGACCCTCAACGGCACCTACGACGTCCAGGTCAAGTGGAAGGCGGCGAGCGATCGGGACGAGTCGGCCCACTACTGCGTGATCGGGTACGGGAGCGCGATTGGCGGCCATCCCATCACGGTCACCAAGGGCGCCAACGGGACCATGTCCTACACGGTCAATGCAGGGCCTGCCGAGGATGTGGACACGGGCACGACCCGGTTCTGGGTGGATACGGGCGACAACGTGCTGTTCACGTTCGACGCGGACGACGCCCCCCAGCAGTACGAGATCGAGTACGTGGCCGTGGACGGCGACATCGTGCTCGTGCCCGTCTACTCAGGCAAGACAACGCCCCAGACGTACCCGTTCCCCTCGGTGGCCCAGGCCCACGAGATCGAGGTGTCCTTTATCCGGGAGGAGCAGGAGACCACCGAGACCTGCTATTCCGTAGACCAGACGCAGGACGGAAGCAACTGGTACTACCTGGGCTCGTTCATGTTCTGGAGCGGGACCCAGGCCAAGGTCGTGCTGTCCCACCAGGGCGACGGGTCCGTGAGTCTGGATGCGATCCGGTGGGAGCCTGCGGAAGGCGGCGCGGACGTCATCATCGACGACGACGACCCGGAGTGCGTGTACGACGAGAGCGGGTCCACGGACTGGGCGGTCCAGGACTGCTCCGGCTGCTACGACGGGTACCACCACTACACGGACGCCGAGGGCGACCAGGTGACCGTGACGCCGGATCTCCCTGAGGCGGGCGTGTACAACATCTACATCCAGTGGCACGCCAACCCGTACCGGGACACCACGGCCTCGGTCTGTGTGTACGGGCATCGGGGCCAGGTCATCCTGGCCGAGGCCGGGCCCAACGGCGTGATGATCGACGAATCCGGCGTGACCGTGGAGAGCGGCACCACCAAGGTGTTCACCGTGATCTCGGGTACGACCAAGACCTTCACCGCCTATTCGGATGAAGGGTATAAGATCGACCAGATCCTGGTGGACGGCGAGGTCGTGACCGACTCCGGTGTGACCGAGGTCTTCGAGTACATCTTTTCGAACCTCCTCTCCTCCCACACGATCACGGCCCTGTTCGAGGACCACGGGTACGACTGCACCTCGGCCACGCCGATCACCTGCGGAAGCGCGGTGAGCGGCATGGTTTCACCCATAGGGGATGTGGACTACTTCGAGGTGGACCTGGCGGGTTCCGGCCGGTACACGTTCTACACCACCGGCGATACGGACACCCTGGGCACGCTCCTGGACACCTACTGCACGCCCATCACCACGGACGACGAGAGCGGCGGGGACTCGAACTTCGCTATCCTGGCGAACCTGGACGCGGGCACCTACTACGTCTCCGTGGAGAGCGCGAGCGGGACCACGGGCGAGTACAGCATGAACATGACCTGCGAGCATGTGGTCCGGGCTTCGGCCGGGGCCGGCGGGAATATCGATCCGGCCGGCAACATCATCGTTCCCCACAACTCCGGAACCACCTTCACCATCACTCCGGACTCGGGCGTGAGCGTCGAGGACGTGCTGGTGGACGGGGCCTCGGTGGGGGCGGTGAGCACGTATAGCTTTTCCAATCTGACCGAGAACCACACCATCGAGGCCTTCTTCACGTTCGAGCCGACCACGTGCACGGACATCTCCGACGTGCCCCTGGACGCCCTCACAGCCGGCGTGGGCGCGATCGTCATGTTCGTGCTGGACGACTCCGGGAGCATGGACTGGGAGTACATGACCGAGGAGGGGGATGGCCTCTTCATGAACGAGGACTACGTATTCAACAACCCGGGCGACAACCTCTACTCGGACACCGCCATTCTAAGCGGAGACGACCGGGGCCGGTGGAAGAGCCAGTGGAACGGCTACAACCACATCTACTACAACCCGAAGACCACGTACGAGACGTGGCCCACCCTGCCGAATGCGGATCCGGACGACCCGCGCTCCCATCCGTATCACGCGACCCCCACGTTCAACATGGACACCACCTACTACTCCGTGGCCCTGGGGTACGTGGTGAATAACGATGGCGTCGCCGCGGCAGGGTTCATCAACGACGACGGGACCGGCGGCGAGTATACCTGCACCACGGACGCCTGGTACCTGTCCTCGGGCGCGAACTGGTACGGGAACGACACCACGCGCTCCGTGTACACGACCCAGTCCGGGGCCACGGCGAGCTGGTGCCCGAACCTGCCCGCGAACGGGGAGTACGAGGTCTTCGTGTGGTACACGGACTCCGGGGACCGGGACCCGGACGCGCCTTACATGGTCGTGCACGACGGGGGCGTGGACTATGGCATTCGCAGTGACAACTACACCGTAAACCAGAACGACACCCCCGGGACGTGGGTCTCCATCGGGACGTACGACTTCACCGTGGGCGGGTATGCCTACGGCCCGAGCGGGGTGACCATTATCCGCTACAATGATGGGAGTCCTGTCCTGGGTGCGGACGGCGCTACGCCTATTCCCGCGACGCCCAGCGGCGATGACTGGGACGACCACTACGACTACACCTGCGCGGATGCGGTGGCGTTCGTGCCTACGGGCGCGGGAACCATCAACATCCCGAGGTCCCACTACTATACCCTCTACGATCTGGACGGGGACGGTGAGCAGGATGCCAATGAGACGGTCTACCTGGTGTGCCTGAACGGCGCCACGTCCTCCATCGACTACTATGAAGCGGACGTGTCCGACGACCACATCGCCGCCGGGGACCTGACCCCGGTGGACGTGTCCTTGGTGCCGGAGGACGTGCGCCCGAAGAACCCGAACGGCTCGTACCGGACGTACGCGGAGGCGCGGCAGAACTTCGCCAACTGGTACTCGTACTACCGCCGCCGGGAGCTCACGGCCCTTGCCGCCATCAGTCGGACGATCTATGACCTCGAGGGCGTGTACGTGGGCTTCACCTCGATCAACGGCAAGATCAAGCAGCCCATCCTGCCCATCAACATCGACGGCGAGGACCGCAGGAGCGATCTCCTCACGACTCTTTACGAGTACGTGGGCAGCGCCTACGGCACCCCGCTCAGGCGCGGGTTCGAGGACGCGGGCGAGTACCTGCATCAGAACGACGGCGGGGAGAACGGCGGCATTTCGAGCGACAGCCCCTGGAGGGCCGAGGGGGACGGCGGGGAGTGCCAGCAGGCCTTCTGCATCGTCATGACGGACGGCTACTACAACGGCGGCAGCCCGTACGTGGGCAACGTGGACGGAAACAATGGGGCCCCGTATGCGGACGGGTACTCGGAGACACTGGGCGACGTGGCCATGAAGTACTACGAGAACGACCTGGTGAGCGGCGTGACGGACATGGTCCCCACGAACGCGTTCGACGACGCCGAGTACCAGCACATGGTGACCTACACCGTGTCCTTCGGCGTGAGCGGGACCCTGAACCCGGACGACTACGATGTCTCGGCCGGGAGCACGAACTACCCCACCTGGCCGAACCCATACAGCAGCAACCAGTGCCGGATCGACGACATGTGGCACGCGGCCGTGAACGGTCGGGGCGAGTACCTGAGCGCAGGAGACCCGGACGAGCTTGTGGAATCCCTCAAGGACATCATGGAGAGCATCGCGGCCAGGACCGGGTCGGCCGCATCGGTCTCCATCAACGGGGATCAGCTCTTCGGGATCCTCGGGGAGGATGTGCGGATCTTCCAGGCGCGCTACTCGAGCGGGACCATGACCGGCGACGTGCTGTCGTTCGAGCTCGACCAGAGTACCGGTGAGGTGCTGCTCGACACGCCGGTCTGGTCTGCGGCCGACGAGCTGGACGACCGTGTGGACCTCTACGGGCACGAAGACCGGGTCATTGCCACGTACAGCCTGGCAGCGGGTGTGGGCGGGATTCCGTTCCGGTACAACAACATCCTGGCCAGCGGAACCACCACCCAGCTCGACGACCTGACCCCGGACTGGAGCGCCTCGGCCGCGGCCACCCCGGAGAACCTGGTCAACTATCTCCGGGGGGAGCAGACGTATGAGCTGGAGAACTCCGGCCCGTTCCGGGACCGCTCGAGCCGGCTCGGGGACATCGTGAACTCCTCCCCGACCTATCACGGCAACATGCTGTATGCGGGCGGCAACGACGGCATGCTCCACGCGTTTGACGCGGAAACCGGCCGCGAGGTCTTCGCCTACGTGCCGGGACTCGTGTACGATCACATCAAGGACTATGCCGACCCGGACTACGCCCACCTCTTCTACGTGGACAAGACGCCCTATGTGGAGGAAGGCGTGGAGATCTCGGGAGTGGAGAAGACCGTGCTCCTGGGTGGTCTGGGCAAGGGCGGCAAGGGGTATTACGCCATCGACATCACGGGCGTGACCGGGGCCCAGAGCTTCGTGGGCACGACCGAGAGCGATCTTGCCGACCGCGTGCTCTGGGAGTACCCGAATCCCACTACCCCGGCGAGCGAGATCGCGGACATGGGTTACACCTTCAGCCGGGCGTACGTGTACGGGTCCAATGACAAGACCAACGCCCCGTGGATCGTGGTCTTCGGCAATGGGTACAACAGTGAGAACTCCAGCGCGGTGCTCTTTGTTGTGAATGTGGAGACCGGGACCCTGGTCAAACGGATCGATACGGGCGATGCCAACTGCAACGGGCTGTCGTCCCCGGCCCTGTTTGACAGCGACTTTGATGGCGATGTGGATTACATCTACGCGGGCGACCTGCGGGGGAACCTCTGGAAGTTCGACCTCACGAGCAGCGATTACAACGACTGGGGAGTGGCCTACGGCGTGGACAATGCGGGATTTACCGCCATCAACGCGGACGAGGGCGACGATCCCGCGCCGCTGTTCCGGGCTCAGGGTCCCGGCGGGAGCCTCCAGCCCATCACCGTGGAACCGGACTTCATGTACCACTGCGACCCTCGCAAGCCGGGGATGATGGTCATTTTCGGGACGGGCAAGTACATTGGAGAGGACGACATTGCGGACACGTCGGTCCAGTCGGTTTACGGCATCTGGGACTATGGCGACGATTCCGAGGACGACGAGTACCTGGGGAGCTTTGACCGGGGCTTTGTCCCGCAGCTTTCCAACCAGCCCAACTCCGTGACCCTGCTCGAGCAGATCGCCGTGGACTATGTCATGGATGTCCTGGTGGACTCGAACGGGAACGGGATCCTGGAGAGCGGCGTCGACGAAGTCGAGGAGATGACGCTCCGTGTGCTCAGCGCCAATACGCCGTACTGGCAGGTCACGACCACGCCGGACGGAACGGCATGCGGGAATTACCCGTCTTCGGAGAGTCAGTGCGATCCGGAATGCGCATCGGGGTGTGAAGCGGACGTCCTGGCCCATGCCGGGTGGTACGTGGACCTTCCCCTGCCCGGAGAGCGCGTGATCGGCAACCCGATCATCCGCCTGGGGGTGCTCAATTACATCAGCTTCACCCCGGAGGACTCGCCGTGCGGAGGGGAGGGGGACTCGTTCGCCAACTTCGCCGACCCGTGCGACGGCGGGAACCTCGGGGGAGAGTTCATTGACATCAACCTGGACGGTATCATCAATGAGCAGGACCTCATCAACATCGGGACCACGGCCGATCCGATCTGGGTGGCGCCTTCGGCCAAGCAGTTCGAAGGGCGACTCCAGCCCCCGGCCATCGTGCGCATGCCCGGTGCTTACGGGGAGAGCCGCGACCGGTACTTCTTCAGTTCGTCCCTGGGAACCATCCCGGGTCAAACGACGAAGTCGCCGAAGATGGGCATCATCTACTGGAAAGACCTGCTCAATTAAGGCGAATATGCCCCTGGGCCTCCCGGAGAGGGGGCTCAAGGGGCCTGCGCCGATACAACACTATGAGTGGCAAGGAGGAATCCCCATGATCCAGGCCAGACCGTGGAAAGCACTCCTGTTTTTTATCGTTCTCCTGCTCCTGGCAGGGGTGCTCCCCGAAGGGTCCCGTGCAGGGGACGAGGAAATCGTAGACAGCGGTGTGGAGCTGAAGGAAGGCGTGGACTATCCCGTGCCGGCACCCGGGACCGATCAGTTTCTCGCAACCGGCCGGATCGACAGCGTGGATATGGAGAACCAGATGGTCACCATCGAGGAGGTTTCCTACAAGCTCCTCCCCACCACGGAGTACTACACATCGGTGATGGGCAAGGGCTCGGTGCACCTGTTTGCCGAGGGCCAGGCCGTGGGGTACATTGCAGACCGAAAGGGCCAGATGCACTCCCTCTGGCTGGTGGATTGACGGCGGTTTTCGGAATCGGGATCGAAAAAGCGGCTTCGCTTGAGCGTGGAGGGATTAAGGTCGGATCAGTAGTGATATCGCAACTGAGCAATCAGAAGGGCGTCTTCTGAAACCTTGTAAACGAACCGATGTTCCTCATTGATTCGCCGCGACCAATAGCTGGAAAGCGCATGCTTCAGAGGCTCAGGCTTTCCAGCACCTTCAAAGGGGTTGCGTTTCGTCTCCTTGATCAGCGCGTTGATACGGCGAAGCGTCTTTTGATCCGTCTTTTGCCAATAGAGATAATCGTCCCAGGCGTGTTCTGAAAAGATAAGCTTCACTCCGTAAGTGCCCTTTCCGTCCCCTTGCCTTCTTCGAGTTGCACGATGGCCTCCATCAGCCGCCGTGTGTTTTTCGGCGAACGCAAGAGGTAGGCGGTTTCTTCGAGAGCTTCATAGTCCTCCAGAGACATGATCACCACAGACTCCGAGGTCTTTCGCGTCACAATCACCGGAGCGCGGTCTCTACAAACTTTTTCCATGGTTTTCGCGAGGTTTTGCCTCGCTGCGGTATAGGTAATGGCTTCCATTTCAATTCCTCCTGTACAACATATTGTACGTATTTGGGGTCCTTGTCAACTTTTTCTTTTCTTCCCACGCCTCACCATTCCTTCCCTTCACTTTACCCCTCGGACCATTGGCCCCTCGAAACCTTGACTTTCCCTTTTCCCTTCTCTCCTTCCCTTGGCAAAAGGGATTGATTGTACGTGGAAGCGTGCTAAGATAACCGGGAATCGCTGCCGGGGTGAATATGCCGTTTTTCCCCCGGAGTGGCTGCGGAAGAAAGGCGCTGAAACACCATGGCCGGGAACAGGCACTATTCCATGTCCGACGAGGACGTCACACGAGCCCTCCAGCGGCAGGGGCTCCTCACCGAGGAGCAGGCCAAGCTCCTGTTCCGGGAGAAGGCGAACGTTCGAAGGAAGATCCAGCGGGAGCGCGCAGCCCGCGAGTCGGCCCTGGGGATCAAGCAGCGCCTTCCCAACCCCACCACCATTGTGGACGTCATCATTGCCCTGGACATGAAACGCGCGGACGAACCGTCCAAACCCCTGGACGAGGAGACCATGTTCCAGGCTCTGGCCCGGGAGTGGGGACTTCCGTACAAGAAAATCGACCCGTTGGAGCTAGACCTGAACCTGGTGACCCGGACGATCCCCCATCACTTCGCCCGCCGGCACCTGATCCTGCCCATAGCTTTCGAGGACGGCTGCCTCGTGGTGGCCACGCCCAACCCGTTCAATGCCGAGGCCTTCCAGGACATCGGCCAGGTCACCAAGCAGCAGGTCAAGCCCCTGGTCAGCCCGAAAACGGACATCGTTCGGCTGATCGGCGAGCAGTTCGGGTTTCAGCGCTCCATCCTGGCCGCCGAGAACCAGTTCGGGGGGCCGGGCATCGACATCAGCAACCTGGAGCAGCTCGTCCGGCTGCGCACCGCAGAGGAGGTCCCGTTCGACGACCGGCACATCGTCAACGCGGTGGACCACCTGTTCGGGTACGCCTTTGACCAGCGGGCGAGCGACATCCACATCGAGCCCAAGCGGGAGAAGACCATCGTCCGCCTGCGCATCGACGGTGTGCTGCACACCGTCTACGAGCTGCCCAAGAACGTCCATTCGGCCATCGTAAGCCGGATCAAGGCCATCGCCCGGTTGGACATGGCCGAGAAACGCCGCCCTCAGGACGGCCGGATCAAGATGGAAAAGGAGGACCGGGAATCGGAGATCCGGGTTTCCTCGATCCCCGTGGCCTTCGGCGAAAAGCTCGTCATGCGGATCATGGACCCGGACATCCTGTTCCAGGACCTGGACCGGCTCGGGTTCACGGAAATGGACCTGAGGCGCTACCGCAACTGCATTCAGATGCCTCACGGCATCATTCTGGTTTGCGGCCCTACCGGGAGCGGCAAGTCCACGACCCTCTACTCCTCCCTGCGAACGCTTTCCAGCCCGGAGATCAACATCACCACGGTGGAGGACCCCATCGAGATGGTCCACCAGGAGTTCAACCAGATCGCCGTGCAGCCGGTGATCGGGATTACCTTCGCTTCCATTCTTCGCAACATCCTGCGCCAGGACCCGGACATCATCATGATCGGGGAGATGCGCGACCTGGAGACCGCTCAGAACGCCATTCAGGCGGCCTTGACCGGGCACCTCGTGCTTTCCACACTTCACACGAACGACGCCCCGTCCGCGGTCACGCGGCTCCTGGACCTGGGTGTGCCCTCTTTTCTGATCCAGGCCACCCTGGTGGGCGTCCTGGGACAGCGGCTGGTCCGGAAGATCTGTCCCCACTGCAAGGAGTCCTTTGAAATCGATGCGGAGGACCTGGTGGCGGAGGGCCTGGATCTGGGTAAGCGGGGACGGCTGATTCTGCACAGGGGCAGGGGCTGCCTCAAATGCCGTAGCACGGGGTACCTGGGACGAGGCGGGATTTACGAGGTCCTCCCAGTCACGGAGGCCATTAAGCGCCACATTCAACCGGAGTGTGACACGGAGGTGCTGAAGGACACGGCACGGAAGGAAGGCATGGTCACGCTTCGGGAGAATGCGGTTCGAAGGCTCCTGAGCGGCCATACCACCTACCAGGAGGTGCTGCGGGTGACCTGGGAACAGATGTGATGCTCACGCACCTGTCCATTCGCAACTTCGCCATCATTCGTGAGCTGGAAACCCGGTTCCGGCCCGGGCTCAACATCCTCTCCGGGGAGACCGGGGCGGGGAAATCCATTCTTGTCAACGCCGTCAATCTCATCCTCGGGGGCCGCGCTTCCTCGGACCTGATTCGTACAGGCACCGAAGAGGCACGCGTGGAGGCCCAGTTCCATCTACCCGATCCCTCCCCCATCAGCGAGACCTTGAGTGAGATGGGCATCCCGTTCGACGGGGACCTGCTGATCAGCCGGACCCTCTCTCGAGAGGGCCGAAACGCCGTGCGCATAAATGGCGTCCTGGCCACCCTGCAAATGCTCTCGCTGGTCACTCCCCGGGTCATCAGCGTCTCCGGGCAGCACGAGCACCAGCAGCTTCTGAGGCCGGAGCAGCACCTCCTCCTGCTGGATGCTTTTGCCGGCCTGGACGGGGCCCGTGGGGATCTGGAAGAGCGATTCTCGGATTATCGCGCGCTTCGCAGCCGCCTGGATCGGATCGAGCGGGAGATTCGGGAGCAGGAGGAGAAACGGGAGCTCGCCCGATTCCATTTGGAGGAGATTCAGGCGGCCCGCATCGAACCGGGCGAGGACGCGCGCTTGGAGGGGGAGAGAACGCGGCTTCGACACGCCGGCGAGCTTCGGGAGACCGTGGGCGAGGCCTACCAGACAGTCTACGAAAAGGAAGGGGCCGTCCTCAGCGAGGTCGCCCGACTGGAGCGCCGGCTGGAGCGTGCCGCTGAGCTGGACGCCCGACTCGGTGCGGTGAGGGAAGCGCTCTTCTCGGTGCGCGCCGAGCTGGAGGATGCGGCCCTTCAGCTCCGCGAAATTCGAAACGCCATCCCCATGGACCCGCATCGCCTCGAGCGAGTCGAGGAGCGTCTACAGATCCTGAACCGTCTCAAGCGAAAGCACGGACCCGAGCTGGAGGACGTGATTCGCACGGGCGAGCGCCTCGCCGGGGACATGGACGACCTGGAGGGAAAGCGTCAGGAGCGGGACGCCCTGGGGGCGGCCTGCGAGGGCTTGGAGCAGGACCTGATCACGCGGGCGGGGGATCTCTCCGAAAAGCGCAGGGCGGCGGGCACCCGGCTCGCCCGGGCGGTGGAAAAGGAGCTGGGACTTCTGGCCATGGAAGGAACGCGCCTCGAGGTCCGGTTTCAGGAAGCGGCCCCGGATGAGGGCGTTGGCCGGGAGGAGGCCATCGGGCGCCTGGGGCCGGAAGGGTTCGATCGAGTGGAGTTTCTGCTCTCCCCAAATGTGGGAGAGGATCTCCGCCCTCTCTCCCGGATCGCATCGGGCGGGGAGCTCTCGCGCATTCTCCTTGCCATGAAGACCATCCTGACAGGAAACGCCGCTGTGGAGACCGTGGTGTTCGACGAGGTGGATGCAGGCATCGGAGGGGGTACGGCGGAGGTCGTGGGAGAGAAGATCGAGGCCCTGGCCCGGCAGCGCCAGGTCCTGTGCATTACCCACCTCCCCCAGATCGCCTCCAGGGGCGGAACCCACTTCCTGGTCCGAAAGGATGTGCGGGAGAGGCGGACCGAAGCGGAGATCGCCGAACTGGACCCCTCGGCCCGGGTGGAGGAGATCGCGCGTCTCCTCGGGGGAAAGGGGCTCTCGGAAAAGGCTGTGGCCCACGCCCGGGAGATGCTGGAGAGAGGAAAGGAGGCTACGGCTTCTCTCGGATCACCTGACCCGCCTTGAAGTTCGCTCCGTCGACCGGCACGGCGGAGGCATACCGCTCCATGACCTGTACCGTTTGAATCTCGCCCACCTTGGGTCCCAGGAGGTAGAGACTTCTTCCGGAGACGGAACGGATCGGATCCCCGCGGCCGAACACCTCGAAGACGCGTCCTTCGCTCAAACCGATGTCCTGTCCCGCGTTGATCATGATTTTTTCCGGGCCTGCGGAAAGCACCCGGCCGGCCCAGACCTGCCTGCGAAGGCTGTCCACGAGTTTTTCGGCCTGTGCATCCAGGATTTCCAGGAAAGCCTGTTCCTTGGCCGGTTCCGAAACGGCGGCAATCATTTCTGCCTCGGATCGTCTCTCCTCGCCCTCGATCACGATCAGCTCCTCCTGGGTCTCCTCCACGGTGGGGACCCGGAGATGAATCTGCTCCTGGTTCGTGAGGAAAAGCGTTCCGTTCGTGATGTTCAAGGCGTTGACCACCATGGACACCTCCAGCTGGGGCTCCTTGGCCGTGAAGGGCCACACCGGGATCTTGTTCAGGGGCCAGATGCCGGGGTTGTACCCGATGACCTCGAATCGGTTCAGGACGCAGGTGACGAGGACGTTCATACCCATCTCCTCGGCCTTCTGGGCCAGATCCGGGTCGATGACGATGCCGAACTTGGGCGAACGCACCGTCACGGTGCTGGGCAGGGGCTCTTCATGCGTGTAGACCACCAGGTTGGGATCCTTTTTCAGCGCGTTGGCCAGCCGGGTCGTCAGCTCGTCGATCTTTGCCTCGCCCATGCCCTGCTGGTCCAGGATGGGCAGGACCAGGACCCGTTTCTTGAGGTCCGTTCGCGCGGAGCGGACCTTTTGAACCATTTTCTTGGCTGTTCCGCACCCGGGGGCCGGGAGCAGCAGCGCAAGCATCGCTGCGATCAGCAGCATGTGTATTCCGCGGTTTCGCATAGTGTTCTTCCTTAATACGTCACGTAAAAGGTGTCGAACTCTTCCTGGTAGTCCTCCGGGGTCTTGCGGACCTGGTCCACCCGTGCGGCCGGCGGGCCCGAGTGGCACCAGGAAACAAAGGCCTGGACCGGCGATTCCGGCCCTTCAGCCAACGCTTCCACGGTCCCGTCCGGGCGGTTGCGCACCCAGCCGTTCACGCCCAGGGACAGCGCCTGCCTGCGTGCGGATTCCCGGAACCAGACGCCCTGCACCCTGCCCTCAACGATCAGATGTACACGGATATTGCTCATAGGCTGCCTCTTATCGGTCCTCTCCCTGTCCCTCCACCGTTCGCAGAAAGGCCTCTTCGGAAAGGATGGTCACGCCGAGTTCCCGGGCCTTTTCGAGCTTGCTCCCGGGAGATTTTCCGGCCACCACGTAGTCGGTCTTGCGGCTGACGGATGAGGCCACCCGTCCCCCCAGGCGCTCGATGCGTTCCCGGGCCTCGGGTCGCGTCATGCGCTCGAGAGTCCCGGTGAGCACGAAACTCCTGCCCGAGAGCGGGACCGGCCTGCCCGTCCCCTGGGTTTCCTCGAACCGCACGCCCAGGGCAAGAAGCCGCGCGATGTGATTTCGATGGGTGTCGTCGGCCAAGTAGCTGACCACACTCTCTGCGATCTGCGGGCCGATCTCCGGGATGGTTCGGAGTGCGGCCTCGTCGGCGTCCATGAGGCTCTCCAGGCTTCCAAAGTGCTCGGCCAGGACGCGGGCCACGTGCTCGCCCACGTGCCGGATGCCCAAGGCGTAAATGAACCGGGCTAGGGTCGTGTCCTTGCTTTCCTCAATGGCATGGAGCAGATTTTCCCCGGACTTTTCCGCTATTTTATCCATTGTGACGAGCTTTTCAAGGTCCAGTTCGTAGAGGTCGGCAGGTTCGCGCACGAGGTCGCGATCCAGGAGCTGGGTCACGATCTTCTCCCCCAGGCCGTCGATGTCCATGGCCCCTCTGGAAACGTAGTGCCGGAGCATGGCGCGCACCTGGGCCGGGCAGTTTTTGTTGGGGCAGCGGACCACGACCTCCCCGGCCGATCGGTCCACCGGGGTTCCGCACACCGGGCACTGATCGGGCATGACAAAGGGCTTTTCATTGCCGGTCCGCCGGGAGGGAATCACCTTGACCACCTCGGGGATCACGTCCCCGGCCCGCTGCACCACCACGGTGTCTCCCTCCCGGATGTCCTTTTTCTCGATCTCCTCCGGGTTGTGCAACGTGGCCCGCCGGACGGTCACACCGCCCACCTCCACCGGTTCCAGGTGGGCCACAGGTGTGAGGGCCCCGGTTCGACCCACCTGCACTTCGATTTTTTGAATGCGCGTCGTCTCCTGGGTGGGGGCGAACTTCCAGGCGAGTGCCCATCGGGGGCTGCGAGAGACCTGCCCCAGGCGGGACTGAAGCGCCAGGTCGTTCACCTTGATCACGGCCCCGTCGATGTCGAACGGAAACGTGTCGCGTTGCGCCTCCAGGTCGCGGCACTGCGTGATGACCTCGCCCGGGCCTTGGCAGATGCGAAGGTTGGGGCGGTTGACCCGGCATCCCCAGGCCTGGATGGCGATCATCAGCTCGTACTGGGTGCCGTCGAGCTCGGAGCCCTCCACGACCCCGACCCCGTAACAGAACATGCGAAGGGGCCTCCTGGCCGTGACCTTGGGATCCAGCTGCCGGAGGGATCCGGCGGCTGCATTTCTCGGATTGGCGAACGGGGCGAGCCCCTTGGCAAGGCGGTCCCGATTCAAGGTCTCGAATTCCGCGCGCTCCATGTAGACCTCGCCGCGCACTTCCAGGAGATCGGGTGCGGGCCGGCCGGTGCTGAGCTCGATCAGGCTCACGGGCACGTCCAGGATGGTCTTCACGTTGGCGGTGATGTTCTCGCCCACAAACCCGTTTCCCCGCGTGGAAGCCACGGTGAGGCGCCCTTTTTCGTAAACGGTCTCCACGGCCAACCCGTCGATCTTGGGCTCCACCAGATACTCCACCAATGTGTCATCCCCCAGGTTGCGCCGAATCCGTGTGTCGAACTCGAAGACTTCCTGGTCCAAGAACCCGTTTTGCAGGCTGAGCATGGGAACGCGGTGCGAGACCTGGGTGAAGGCCGTCTGGGGTTCGACGCCGATCCGCTGGGTCGGGGACTCCGGCGTCACCAGGTGGGGGTGGGCCTGCTCCAGCTCCACGAGCCGCTGAAAGAGGCGATCGTACTCCGCATCCGAGATCTCCGGATCGTCCAAGGCGTAGTACCGGTGGTTGTGGTACTCGATTTCCCTGCGCAGCGCGTTCAGCTCCCGAATGACGTCCTCCACCATATAGATCCCCTTCCAATCCATGCGTTTCGTTCAAGGCAAGACCGGTTGTTCGCCGTTTGCGGGCCCTCTTTCTCCCCGGGCAAAGGGCCCGGCGGCCTCCAGGAGCGCTTCGACCAGCACCCCGGTACCCTCCCGCAGGGAAGGGCTCGAAAAGCCCGGGCGCCAGGTCAGTTCGAACAGCTCATCCGAGACCACGAGCAGTGCTGTGAGGCGTACGCCTCGAAAGGCGGCTACGGCCAGGAGCGCCGACATCTCCATATCCACGGCCAGGATCCCGGCCTCCTGAAAGGCCCGCACGCTGCGGCGCGTCTCCCGGTACGGGGCGTCCGTGGTCCAGAGCCGTCCGGACCGGCACGTGCCGCCCCGGTGATTCACCGCGGTATGCAGGGCCTGGCTGAGATGCGGGTCCGTCTTCGGGCTCGATTCCGCGGTTGGGTAGTGCCGGGATGTCCCCTCCTCCGAGAGGGCGTCCAGGGGCATCACGAGGTCGCCGATGCGAAGGTCCGGTTGAAGGGACCCGCACCAGCCTGTGACCCAGATGCGGCGGGCCCCCCTGGCGATCATCCTCTCCAGACCCAGGACGGCCTGAGGAGCGCCGATAAAGGGACCGGCCAGTGTCATCCACGGAGGCGTGTCCGGACCGCCGGCCTCGAATGCCCGGTACAGCCCGAAGTCGGTGACGTCCGCTTCCCGGGCCCCGGTGCGCTCGACGAGGCGATCCAGGACCGGGCGGGTCATGCCCAGGATCAGGTCGGGTGCAGCAGGAGACTCCCCGCGGCCCCTGACCGGGCGGATCAGGACCGTGTCCTCTTCAGGGATATCAGGCCGTGAATTCAATGTTTTTCCAAAGTCGTCGACTCCCGGGTCGGGGATGGGATCCAGTGCGATCACGGACGTCCCCGGGCAAATCGGAGCCCATCTTAGTGGCCTCAGCAGGTGAATGGCAACCCGAAAAATCGCAGGGAGAAAAACCGTTTTCGCGCCAAGGCCTTCCGGACGGCGGAAAAAGGTCATGGAAACAGGAATGGATTGTGGTATGATCATTCATTCGAAAAGACTCGCCTTGGACCGTACAGGCCTCCAGGGAGGGGTGCATTGTGCCTGAATCGATTTTTATTGACAAAAAACGTGTTGATCCATAAACTTAATCGTTTGTAACTTAATTGAATTCTCTCGCAGTCCCGCCGCAAGCGGGACGGAGAAAGCGCGAGCGAAGCATCTTCAGGATCCTGGAGTCATGTTTGACAGCCTGACGGAAAAACTGAACCGGACTTTCAAAAATCTGCGCGGTCACGGAAGGCTCACCGAGAAGAATATCCAGGACGCCCTGAAGGAAGTCCGGCTGGCTCTTTTAGAGGCCGATGTCAACTACAAGGTGGTCAAGCGCCTTGTGGAGGACATCCGCCAGCGGGCCGTGGGACAGGAGGTGCTCGAGAGCCTCACGCCCGGGCAACAGGTCATCAAGGTCGTCAATGAGGAACTGGTCCGTCTGATGGGTGAGACGGGCCACGAGCTCGATTTGAGCGGTCGGCCCCCTTTCGTCCTCATGCTCGTGGGCCTTCAGGGGTCCGGCAAGACCACCACGGCTGCAAAGCTGGCACGACACCTGAAGAGCAAGGGAAGGCATCCCTACCTGGTCCCGGCAGACGTGTACCGGCCGGCGGCCATTGATCAGCTGAAGAAGCTCGGGGAACGGGCGGATGTACCGGTCCACCCCTCCGAGAAGGAACGGAAGCCGGAGGACCTCTGCGAGGAGGCCGTTGAGCGGGCCCAGGGCGCAGGGTGCGACATCGTAATCCTGGACACGGCGGGCCGTCTTCACGTGGACGAGGCCCTCATGCAGGAGTTGGAGCGGATCAAGGACCGGGTGACGCCCCGGGAGATCCTCCTGGTGGCGGATGCCATGACCGGCCAGGATGCCGTGAATGTGGCCAAGCACTTTGACGAGCTTCTCGGGCTTTCCGGGGTCATCCTCACGAAGACCGAAGGAGACGCCCGGGGTGGGGCCGTGCTCTCCATTCGGGCGGTCACGGACACTCCGATCAAGTTCATCGGTGTGGGCGAAAAGCTCGACGCGCTTGAGGCGTTTCATCCGGACCGCATGGCTTCCCGGATCCTGGGCATGGGGGACGTGCTCTCCCTGATTGAAAAGGCCCAGACCGAGTTCGACGAAAACGAGGCAAAAAGGCTCCAGGATCGGATCCAAAAGAGGGAGTTCGACCTGGAGGACTTCCGCGGGCAGCTAAAGCAGGTCAAGAAGCTGGGAAGCCTGGAGCAGATCCTTGGCATGCTTCCGGGCATGGGGCAACTCAAGCAGCTCAAAAAGATGAAGCCGGATGAACGGGAGCTCGTCAAGATCGAGGCCATTATTTGTTCCATGACCCTGGAGGAACGGAGAAACCACAAGATCATCAACGGGAGCCGGAGGAAGCGAATCGCCCGGGGCAGCGGCACCAAGGTACAGGACGTCAATCGCCTGCTGAAGAATTTCGCCCAGACAAAAAAAACCATGGAGCAGCTTACCCGAAAAGGCATGCGCAACATGCCGCCGCTGATAGGATGATGTGCCGCTCGCCCGCTGCCTCCTTCCCCCCAACGAGGTCGCGAAAAGCGGGAGAGGCATTCGAAGGACCCGAACGCGTTGTTTTTTGAAGGCGCCTTGAGCGGATTCGAGGCGCATTCATTCCATTGCACGAGGAGCAGAGAGGAAAACCCATGGCAGTGAAAATCAGATTGGCAAGAATGGGAACAAAGAAAAAGCCTTTCTACCGCTTGGTCGCCGCAGACACGGAGTCCCCGCGGGATGGAAGATTTCTGGAGATCCTGGGTCACTACGATCCAATGAAGGACCCGGCCGAAGTGACGATTCACGAGGACAAGGTTCACCATTGGCTGGAAAAGGGAGCCATGATCTCGGAGGCCGCCAAGTCCCTGCTGAAAAAGGAGGGCCTTCTCAGGGCTCCCACCAAGAGCGACTAGAAACGGCGGTGATGTCGAGGATTCCTGGCACGGAGGTGAACGGCGATGAAGGAGCTCATTGCGTACATCGCGAAGGCGTTAGTGGACCTGCCGGAAGAGGTATCGGTAACCGAGATCGAAGGGGAACAGACCTCCGTTATTGAGTTGAAGGTGGCCAAAGAGGATTTGGGGAAAGTCATCGGCAAGCAGGGACGCACGGCCCGGGCCATGCGAACGATCCTCAGTGCAGCTTCCACCAAGATCAGGAAGCGGGCGGTATTGGAGATTATCGAGTAACCTTGAATGCGGCGGTTTCCTCAGAGCTTCTCCTCCTGGGTTCGGTGACCCGGCCCCACGGCCTGGATGGAGTTTTGAGGGTGCACTCCTACGCGGAATCCGCAGCATCTTACACTCGCGCGGGACGCGTCATTCTGAGCCTCCCCGGTGGGGAGAAGAAGGAGTTTCAGGTGGCCTCGGCCCGCCCCCACAAGAAGGGGGTGCTGCTCAGCCTGAAGGGGCTGGATTCCGTGGAGGCGGCGGAAGCGTTTCGCGACGCTGGCGTATACGTGCCGCGGGACGCACTGAAACGGGAGCGCAAGGACGAATTTTTCTGGTACGAACTGATCGGCCTGGAGGTCTACCTGGATACCGGGCCGTTCGTGGGTACCCTGGAGCGCGTCCTTCGCACCGGAGCCGGCGATGTCTATGTGGTGCGTGATGGGCCCAGGGAAACTCTTGTTCCGGCCACCCATGACGTGATCGAAGAGGTCGACCTGGATCGGAAACGGATGATCCTCTCTCCCATGGAGGGCCTCCTGGATTTGAATGAGGTTTGATGTTCTCACGCTGTTTCCGGACTTGTTCGCTCCCTTCGTGGAACAGGGCGTCATGGGCCGAGCCGTCCAGCAGGGAAAGCTGGTCGTGCGCCTGACGAACATTCGAGACCATGCGCGGGGTGCTCACCGTGTGACCGATGACCGGCCCTACGGTGGGGGAAGCGGCATGGTCATGAAGGCCGGCCCTATCGTGAGGGCCCTCAGCGCGGTGGAGCGGATCTCGGATCGATGCCGAGTCGTGCTTCTTACCCCCCAGGGGCGGCTTTTCAACCAGGAGTTGGCCTGGGAGCTCGCCAATCTGGAACAGCTCATCCTGGTGTGCGGCCGGTACGAGGGTGTGGACGAGCGGGTCCTGGAGGGCTCGGTGGACCAGGAGATCTCCATCGGAGATTACGTCCTGAGCGGGGGGGAAGCCGCCGCCCTGGTCGTCATGGATGCGGTGGGCCGGCTGGTGCCCGGCGTGCTGGGAAGCGAGGACTCCAACCGGGAGGATTCCTTTGAGGATGGTCTGCTGGAGCATCCGCACTACACCCGGCCCCGGGTGTTCGAGGGCCGGGAAGTCCCCGAGGTGCTTCTCTCCGGCGACCACGAGCGGATTCGCGTCTGGCGAAGGGCTCAGGCCCTGAAGCGGACCCTGGAGCGGCGGCCCGACCTGCTGGAACGGGCCCGGTTGACCGCGGAGGACAAGAAAATTTTGAGTGAGCTAGAGTGACTAGAGTTGAAAGCTACTGAAAACGGGACAATGTGTGAGTGGCAGGCGGAGAAGAACGCAGCGTGGAGCGGAGACGGAAGCTTTTTGAAGACGATGATGCTCATCGGTTCAAGGATGTTAAATCTAGATCACTTTAGTCATTCTAGATCACTCTAGTCACTATGAACCTCTACCTCGGCCTGGTCCACTACCCGGTGTACAACAAGCACGGGGAGACCATCGCCTCCGCCATCACGACCCTGGACCTGCACGATCTGGCCAGGCTCTCGGCAACTTACGGGTTGAGGCGTTTCTACGTCATCACCCCGCTGGAAGACCAACAGGAGCTGGCGCAACGGGTGATTCGGCACTGGACCGAGGGGTATGGGGCGGCATACAACAGGGACCGCAAGGAGGCCATGCAAGGAATTGCCGTGGTTCCCTCGCTCGAGGATGCCGTTGCGGAGGTTCAGGCCACTGAAGGAGAACCGCCGTACCTGATGGCTACGGACGCGTCACGGTACGAGGAAAAGGAGATCGACGCACGCAGCGCCCGGGGGATCCTGGAAAGCGGCCGCGCGGGAATCCTGCTTCTGGGCACGGCTTGGGGGCTCCATCGCCTCGTCCTGGAGCGTTGCGATGCCGTGCTCGAACCCATCGAGGGGATCGGGCCTTACAATCACCTGTCGGTTCGAACGGCAGCCGCCATCCTCCTGGATCGGCTGGTGGTTCGTTGCTGAAAATGCAAGGATTACGCATTCCCTGAGTGCAGAGCGACATGCTTACATCCTGCTCGGGGTGGGGACAACGCAAAGAACGGAAAAACGCCGGAGCATCGAGCTGGAAGGACAGCTCGAAGGGACAAGCCCGGGGACCGAACGGAAAGGTCGCAGGCGCCGGCGTTGCCGATGGAACGCAGAGGAGAAGAAAGATGAATGTGATCGAGGCGTTGGAAAACGAACAGATGCGCGTGGACATCCCGGACTTCAAGCCCGGTGATACCATTCGGGTTCACGCTCGAATCAAGGAAGGGGAGAAGGAACGCGTCCAGGTCTTTCAGGGATTCGTCCTCCGAAAACACAAGGGGAAGACCGGCGGGACCTTCACGGTACGCAAGGTCTCCTACGGGATCGGGGTGGAGCGGATTTTCCCTCTTCACTCGCCCACCATCGACAAGATCGAGATTGTGACCCGGGGGCGGGTCCGAAGGGGCCGAATTTATTACATGCGCAAGCTCAGGGGGAAGGCGGCCCGAATCAGAGAGAAACGATTCTAGGTCCTAGCCGGCTGGGGATTGGCGCGCTCAAAAGAAAACCTGTCCCTCTTTCCCGGGGAGGCTGCCCTGAAGGTGGATGTCCGCCACTTCGAGCGGGTCGCTCGAGGCTCCGGGTACGAAGCGATTGCAGGGGTGGACGAGGCGGGCCGTGGACCTCTTGCCGGACCGGTGGTCGCGGCGGCGGTCGTACTTCCCGAACCCGGGGCCTTGGCCGGTGTTCGTGATTCCAAAAAAATGACGGAGAAGGCCAGGGAAGAGGCCTTCTCCGTTATTCATGAGGTCGCACTGGGCGTGGGCATCGGGGTGGTTTCCCCGACTTACATCGACACCCACAACATCCTGAAGGCCTCGCTGGAGGCCATGAAGCGGGCGGTTTTCTGCCTGACGCCCCGGCCGGATTTTCTTCTCGTGGACGGAATCCACGCCGTCCCGGTGCCTATCCCCCAGAACTGCATCAAAAAGGGGGATCGGTTGAGCCTGTCGATCTCGGCGGCGTCCGTAATCGCCAAGGTATACCGGGACCGAATCATGCGCTCCTTCGACACCCGCTTTCCTCAGTACGGCTTTGTTCGCCACAAGGGGTATGGAACGGCCGGGCATCGGGCCGCGCTTCGACGCTACGGCCCCTGCCCGATCCACCGAAGGTCCTTTCGTGGGGTCCCTGAGGTGCCTGAGGCCGAGGCGGGCGGAACCTTTGCGCCACCCGGAAAGGGCTAGGGGCAGAGGCCCGGGAAAGGGAAACGCTTGTGACCCACCGGCGGCTTTCCCTCGGAAAGACCGGCGAGGACCTCGCGGTCCGGCACCTGCAGGCTCTCGGATACCGGGTGCTGGCGCGGAACTTCAGATGCGCCCTGGGAGAGATCGACGTGATCGCCCGGGAAGGCGACTACCTGGTGTTCGTGGAAATCAAGACGAGGCGCGGGGGCCCCATGGGTGAGGCCAAAGCGGCTGTGGACGAGCGTAAGCAGCGACGGATCAGCCGGGTGGCCCTCCGCTACCTCAAGGAACGCGGACAGACCGAGATGCGTTCCCGCTTCGACGTAGTGGCCGTGGTCGTGGAGGGCGACCGGCACCGCATTGAGCTGGTGCGGGATGCCTTTGAAGCGATCTTTTGAGGCGTAAAGGAAGGTCCGGAAGCGGAGGCGAGCGCCGGGCGAGCCCGGCGAACCCCTGAACCGCGTGGAACGGGGATCCCCATGGCCGGAGCTCGAAAAGGCGCGCAAGAGGCCTTTCCCGGAACGCTTTATGTGGTGGCCACGCCCATCGGCAACCTGGAGGACATCACCCTTCGGGCGCTTCGCATCCTGAGGGAGGTGGATGTGGTGGCCGCCGAAGGGGTCGAGCACACGCGAAAGCTGTGCCGCCACTTTGAGATTCGAGCGCGCCTGACCTCTTACAACCAGAATAACCGTCGGCGAAAGGAGCCTGAGCTCCTGAAGAAGCTCCGCGCAGGACGTTGCGTGGCGCTTGTGACAAACGCCGGCACGCCCGGGATCTCGGATCCGGGTTCCGAACTCGTCCGCCGGGCGAGGGAAGAGGGCATCCCGGTCCTGGCGGTCCCCGGGCCGTGTGCAGCCGCAGCGGCCCTGTCGGCTTCAGGCTTTCGATCCGATGGGTTCCTTTTTGCCGGGTTCCTGTCCAGCCGTCCGGGCCGAAGACGCAGGGAGCTGGAGCAGCTCACGTCGGAGACGCGCACTCTGGTGTTCTACGAAGCCCCGCACCGGATTCAGGCCATGCTTCAAGACCTGTGCACCGTGCTCGGGGACCGGATGGGGGCTGTGGTCCGGGAGATGACCAAGGTCCACGAGGAGACCCTGAGGGGAAGCCTGAGCCGTTTGGCCGAGCAGATGGACGAGGACCGGGCCCGAGGGGAGATCGTGGTGCTCGTAGAAGGCGCAGAGGAGGGCCCGGCGGTCCATGTGTCGAAGGACTCGGAGCTTCGGAAGCGGATCGAGGCCATGTTGCAAAGAGGGGACCTGAGCCTGGGGGATGTGGCCCGAAAACTCTCCCTTGAACAAGGCGTCGGGTATAGGCATATTTATAGGATGTGCCTTTCCGTCAAGGCCTCTCAGAGGAACCCTTGACCCGAAGATGATGCGGTTGGAATTCGGGCTGAAAAAGGGTATATTTCGCAAGAATGGAGCTAAAAAAAACTTATATCATATCAAACGAGCTCGGCCTTCATGCGCGCTCTGCGGCAAAGATCGTGGAGCTTGCAGGAAAGTTCGACGCGCGGCTCTACCTGGGCAAGGATGGAAGCGAGGTGGACGGGGGAAGCATCCTTTCCATCCTGACCCTGGCCTGTCCCAAGGGGACGGAGGTCAGCGTGCGGGTGGAAGGAAAGGACGCGGAAGCGTTCATGGAAAAGCTGGGCGAGCTGTTTGAACAGAAATTCGGCGAATCTCAATGAAGGCGAACGAGAACCAAAAATTACAGGGTATCCCGGTCTCCCCGGGCATCATCTTCGGCAAGGCGAGGGTGATCGATCGCTCCCGCGTGAAGATTCTGTACCAGTATCTGATCAGCGACCGGCAGGTGAACCACGAGGTGGATCGATTTCGCGAGGCCCTTCGTACCACCAAGGAGCATATCGGGACCCTGCGAAACGGCCTGCCCGAGTCGCTTCAGGCCCACGGCTTCATCCTGGACACCCATCTGATGATCCTTGATGACAGCATGCTCAGCGAGGCCACGGTCCAGACCATTCTGGACGAGAAGATCAACGCCGAGTGGGCCCTCAAGAAGTCGGTGCAGCGCGTTCACAAGCTCTTCGAGCAGATCGAGGACGCTTACATTCGCGAGCGCATCCACGATGTGGACAACATGGCCCAGCGCATCCTTCGAAACCTGTCCGGAAAGGAACCGGACAGCCTGGCCGAGATCGAGGAGCGAGTCATCATCGTGGCCCACGACCTGTCGCCGGTGGACACCAGCGAGATGAACATCGGCAAGGTGATGGGTTTCATCACGGATGTGGGCGGGCGAACGTCCCATACGGCCATCATGGCCCAGTCCCTCAAGATTCCTGCCGTCGTGGCGCTGGAAACGGCCACGCAGACCATCCCGGACGGCACGCTTCTGATCGTGGACGGAAACACCGGTGAGGTCATCATCAACCCGGACGATGAGACCCTCATCGCATACCAGGAAAAGCAGCTCGAGCACGAAAAGCGCGAGTCGAGCATCCTTCGCCTGAGCCACCTGCCGGCCGAGACCGTGGACGGGCGGCACATCACGGTCCGGGCAAACATCGAGTTCCTGGAAGAGGTGGCCGTGGCCAGGGACCACGGCGCCGAGGGCATCGGGCTGTACCGGACCGAGTTCCTGTTCCTTCGAAGCCGGGATCTGCCCACCGAGGAGGAGATGTTCGAGGACTACAAGGAGGTGGCCGAGATCCTTGCCCCGCAGCCCGTGACGATTCGGACCGTGGATTTGGGGGGTGACAAGTTCTCCTCGGCCCTGTCCCTGTCCGACGAGATGAACCCGGCCCTGGGGCTGCGCGCCATTCGCTTCTGCCTTAAGGAAAGAAAGATTTTCCGGCGCCAGCTCCGGGCGATCCTGCGGGCCAGTGCCTTCGGTCACGTCCGCCTCATGTTTCCCATGATCTCGGGGCTTCAGGAGGTGCTGGACGCCCGGATAGAGCTCAACGGGGCCATGGAGGAGCTGGATCAGGAGGGGCTGGCCTTTGATCCGAACATCAAGGTGGGGATCATGATCGAGGTCCCGTCGGCGGTCACCGTAGCCGATCTCCTGGCCCGGCACGTGGACTTCTTCAGCATCGGCACGAACGATCTCATCCAGTACGCGCTGGCGATCGATCGCATTAACGAGCACGTGGCCTACATGTACCAGCCCTTTCACCCGGCCGTTCTGCGGATGATCCGGGATGTGGTCCAGGCCGGAAGGGCCGGGGGCATCGAGGTCGCCCTGTGCGGCGAGATGGCGGGCGATGCCCTGTGCGCTCCCATTCTGGTGGGGCTGGGGCTGGAAGAGTTCAGCATGAATGCCGGAAGCATACCCACGGTCAAGCACGTGATTCGGTCCCTGTCCGCGGAGCAGGCCGAAGCCGAGGTGAAACAGATCTTTCGTTTGAGCACCTCGCAGGAGGTGCGCGAGTTCATGCTCGAGAAGAACGGGCACCTGGAAAAGGCGGTCGGCACGGCAGCCTGAGGGCAAGGCAAAGGCCCCGGAACAAGTTCCCATGAGCAAACGGATTGTCTGCCAGAACCGAAAGGCCTCGCACGAGTTCTTTCTTGACGAGGTCTTCGAGGCCGGGTTGGTCCTCCAGGGCCCGGAGGTGAAATCGCTCAGGGATGGGCGCGCAAACCTCGTGGACAGCTATGCACGGATTCAAAACGGCGAGGCCTGGCTCTACAACATGCATATCTCGCCTTACCCCTTCGCCCGGCACGTGGACCTGGATCCGACTCGAAAGCGAAAGCTCCTGCTGAACCACCGAGAGCTCAAGCGGCTCCTGGGCAAGACCAAGGAAAAGGGGTACTCCCTGATTCCACTCAAGGTCTACTTCTCGGGCAACTGGGCCAAGGTGCAGATCGCCCTGGCCCGGGGGAAGCGCAAGGTGGACAAGCGCCGAAGCCTCAAGGAGAAGGAGCTCAAACGGGAGATGGACCAGGCCCGAAGGAAAGGAGATCATTGACGAACAGGTGTAAGAGGATTATATTGTATTTATAGCTTTCCTACCGAAAGACCTACCCCATGGGGGCGTAACGGGTTCGACGGGGATATGGAAGCTTAAGCTGCATGCCGAGGTTCCATCCGCTCGTAAAACGGGTGGGAATAACACAGACGCAGACGATTATGCGTACGCCGTAGCCGCTTAAGACGGCTACCGTCCTTCCGTTTCCTTCCTGCGGATTCGATAAGGGCGTCGACTTAGCAGGATAGCCGAGTCCCTGCTCCTGTGCATGGATGAGGCGAACGCTTTCACAGGATAGCACCGGGGCGCCCTCGCCCGATAGGAACCCCCGGAGCGAAAATGCGATATCGGGATATGCATGTAGACGCTTAAGTGGAATATTTCCGGACGGGGGTTCGACTCCCCCCGCCTCCACCAGTTTTAGCCAGAAAAAGCAACGTTTTTAACGCCCTCTCAGGAATTGGGGGCCCTTGTCCCAGGCCCTCCCTTGTATTCCCTGTATGACATCTGTTCCAGCCTTTCGGGTCTTTTTCCCCTGCAGAGCGATCTCAGCTTGGTATATGATAGAGGGTAGGTCGTATGATCCGGCGCCTTGTCATTTTCCGAAATCACGTATCACGAACAACATGAAGACACATAACAAATTGTTATTTAGGCGATAAACCTATTACGAAGAACATAAAAGAGATAAAAATGACTTTTTTTAAGCATGAAAGCAAAAAAATAGATCCCTTTCAAATTGTTCAAGCACTCATTAAATTATGCAAAATAGATACTATTTACAGCGATTTATACATTCAACGGGCCCGGGAGCTTCTGTCTCAGGGTTTCCCCTATGATCGGTACCGGGAACTGGTTCAGCAAAAGACATTGATTGCTGATCTGCCCAGAAAGATAGAGGCCGCCGTTGAGAAGGAAGAGTGGCACGAGGTGAAAGAGCTGAGCACGTACATGAAAACGGCGCAGAAGACGGTGAACGAACAAAAATCCCTCTTTGAGATGGGGCAGGAGGTTTACGATGTCCACAGAATTCAGCTCGATCCCTTTTCACCCGGAATGTCGGCAATGACCGGAACGCCGCCGGAGGCGCTTCTGACGCTCCGTGACAGCACGATCAAGCACCTGAAAGAGCTCGAACGGGAAGGGCTTCCCTGGCGCGATTTCTATCAACGGCGACGGATCGCCTTTCAGTCCCTGTCATTGGCGGACTCCTCCGATACTCGGGAAGAAGAAGGCACCCTGAGCCAGGAAACGATTCATCAAGAGGCGCTTGAAGCCCTCAAGAAAGGGAATTTGGAGCTTCTCGAAGAGATGGCCGAGTCCATGCTTCAAAAAGAGGCGAAAAAAAACGATGCCCCTTCCAAAGAAAATAGCCCCGTCGAATTCAAAGGGAGGGAGCGACTCTTCCCCTTTTCAAAAGAAACCCTGTCCAAAGCGAATCGTTTGGGGCTGACGGCCGTGCGGGTTGAGGCAGCGGCCAAGTGCCGCGTGTCCTATCAGCATGCCTGGCATCCCGTTTATGGAGAGGAGCCTGAAAGGAAATGGGGCGCCACAAAGCTTATCCATATGACCCCACCTGAAAGGACGTCCGAGGCACTCAAGAACCGTGCTGAGCATTATGCGAGCCATCCATTCATCAACTCCGGCGGGGCAAGGTATCTGCCCGATTTTGTCGCCGAAGACCTGCTGGTGGAAGATTTTCCGGATCCCGGCAAAGGAGAAACGCAGGGCGACTCGCCGCTGCTTGCCGAGTTGGGTTTGAAGCAGCGAAGACGGGTTTCCCGCGCTCAGATCGAGCACTCCTTATTCCAATACGGATCTCAGATCCTTCAGGATGGGCTCGGCCTGGACCCCCAAGTCTTCCGCCTGGTGTGCATTCCTCCGGACCTCTTCCTTCGTCTTGGTGAATCCCGCGGATGGGGAAACCAGGAAATCTGGACCCATTTCGATGGATACAAGGTTATGCGTGACGGGCGGCTGGTGGCTTTGGCTGGGGGAGACGTTCGCTTCGGAGGGATTTATGATCTGGTCAGCATAGGCAACGATTACGAATCCGAGCATGTTATTACACGTTTTGCTGTGATACAGCGAGCCCATATGGCGACCTGGTAGGGGGTTGCCTCAGAGGAGTGATGATTGAAAACCAGATCGATACTTACGGATATCTGGCGATCCTGATCGGTACGTTTCTTGAGGGGGAGACCATACTGGTCCTGGGCGGCTTTGCCGCTCATCGTGGATATCTGCATCTTCCCTGGGTCATACTTATGGCATTTATAGGAAGTCTGCTGGGAGATCAGCTTTTCTTTTTTCTGGGCCGCTGGCGCAGCCAGGTTTTCCTAGCCAGGCATCCTGTATGGAATGTGCGGATAGAGAAGGTTCACAGACTACTGGAAAGATACCGGACACCGCTCATTCTCATGTTCAGATTCCTATACGGGCTGAGAACCGTCATTCCCTTTGTGATTGGCACGAGCACGGTTCCCACTGTCCGATTCATTTTTTTGAACGCACTGGGTGCCGCTGTATGGGCCGCATCCGTAGGTGCAGGGGGTTATCTCTTTGGAAGTGCCCTTGAGCTTTTTATTATAAATATCAAGCAGTTTGAGGCGCATGTGTTTGGCTTGATAGCCGTCATCGGTGGATTTATCTGGGCCGGGCATTTTTTCGCCGCCGAAGAACCTGTCACCAATTCATGATATCAAAACGGGATTTAAAGGAGAAAAGGAGGTGCAAAGACGAAACATAAACATCCTTCCCTTTTCGCAATCGTATAGCTACCGGTGTGTGAAACAAGTTGTGAGTCTTTACAGGGGCACGACGGGGGGCGACGGGGTCGACGCGGCGACCAGAGGGAGCACCAAGGGTGCGGTCATCGGGCGATGAACCGGCGCCTTGATCGATGGTGCCATCGGTCCCTATGGCTATGACCGAAACAACAACAGAGAAGAAACGGCAAAAAGTCCTTCGCCAACGGCGCTGACCTACGCCAGGGTCCCGCGGAATGGTTCCAGTTTTACAACCGCGAGCGCTTCCACCAGGCCCTTGACAACATGACCCCGGATGAGGTGTACCATGGGTTCCTTCTCCCTTTCGCGGACGCCGCCTGATATCTCCCAAACAACATGGCCCTATAGCTTATCTCCGCGATCAGGCTGTCCAATCAATGGGGTCCACTACCAACACTTTCATTCCGGAACATGTTTGTTCCCTTTTGAAATTTTGCCGCAAGGTGAAATTCCAGGGTGGTGGGCAAGGTGAACTCGGATTTACCATCATCGGGGGCAACTCTTTTTCGCAAATGTACCCCCCTGCTCGGGCTCCTGCTTTTTTCTGGAGCCCTCTGGGTCCTTCATCATCAGCTAAGGGCCTATCAACTCAGTGATATCATAAAGACGGTCGAGAGGCTCTCGAGTCAGCGTCTATTGCTCGCCCTGGCCCTCACATTCCTGAGTTACCTCATCATGACAGGGTACGATCTCCTGGCGTTGCGATATGTCCACCACCCCCTCCCCTACGGCAGAGTCGCCATGGCCTCCTTTGTCAGTTACGCCTTCAGCAATAGCATGGGATTCGGGATGATCGCCGGGGCCTCCGTTCGCTACAGGCTCTATACTGCTTGGGGGCTTTCCGCTTTCGATATCACGCAAATCGTCAGTTTTTGCACGCTCACACTCTGGCTTGGATTCTTTACCCTTGGAGGTGTGGTCTTTCTTGCCAAACCCTTCATGCTTCCTTCAGTTGTGCATTTTCCTTTCAAGTCGGCCCATGTCCTCGGCATGGTATGCCTTGCTTTTGTGATCGCCTTCATCCTTTGGAGTGCGCTGCTGAGAAGTCCCATCAGGATAAGGGGCTGGGAGTTCTCCCTTCCCACCCCCCGCCTGCTCGTCTCTCAGATTACGGTGGCTTCTCTGGACTGGGCCCTGGCTGGGGCGGTTCTCTACGCTCTTTTGCCCCCCGGTCCAGGACTTTCCTACGCGGGATTCATCGGGCTGTATCTACTGTCGCAATGGGTGGGCCTTGTCAGCCAGGTGCCGGGGGGATTGGGCGTTTTTGAGACGGTTCTCATTCTCCTCCTCTCGCCCTATCTTCCTGCATCACAGGTTTTGGGGTCCCTTCTGGCTTACAGGGGAATCTACTACATCCTTCCCCTTTTCTCGGCAGCCTTGCTGTTGGGCGCTCAAGAGTTATTGCGGAAACAGGAGGAGCTCAAACGGGTCGTTGCAGCCCTCGGTCGCTGGGGTTCCGTCTTCGTTCCCCAGGTTCTGGCCTTGAGCATCTTCGTGGTAGGGGCGATCATGCTTTTTTCCGGAGCAACGCCGATCGTGAGTTCAAGGCTCGCATGGCTCAAGGACTTTGTGCCTTTGCCTGTCATCGAGATCTCCCATTTTCTTGGGAGCCTGGTCGGAGGCAGCCTGCTCCTCCTGGCCCGAAGCATTCAGCGTCGTATGGATGCCGCCTATATTCTCACGGTCGTACTCCTTTCCTTGGGCTCCCTCTTTTCTCTGCTCAAGGGACTCGATTATGGAGTAGCGACCATCCTAGTTGTCACGCTTGCAGCCCTGCTCCCCTGCCGCCGGTATTTCTACAGGTCCGCATCCCTCCTTAGGGTAAGCTTCAACCCCGGTTGGATTGCCGGAATTGCCGCGGTTCTGATCGGCTCTTTTTGGCTGGGATACTTTTCTTATAAGCACGTAGACTTCAGTAACGAGCTCTGGTGGAGCTTCGCCTTTTCCGGGAGTGCCTCGCGTTTTCTCAGGGCCTCGGTAGGAGTCAGCGCAGCGATGCTCTTCTTCGCACTGGCCAAAATGCTGAGTCCTGCTTCCCCCGAACCCTCCGTCACAACGGAAACGGAACTGGTGAAAGCGGAGTCCGTCGTTAGAAACGACCCAAGGACCTACGCTCATCTCGCTCTTCTCGGAGACAAGCGGTTTCTGTTCAGCGGGAGCGGAAACGCCTTGATCATGTATGGCATCGAAAGTCGAAGCTGGGTAGCCATGGGAGACCCGGTGGGACCGGAAGGGGAATGGCCCGATCTTATCTGGCGGTTTCGCGAACTCTGCGATCGTTATGACGACTGGCCCGTGTTCTATGAAATCGGGCATGATCATCTTCATCTTTACCTGGACGTAGGGCTTACTCTTCTCAAGTTGGGAGAAGAGGCTGTCCTTTCACTCGAAAATTTTTCCCTGGAAGGTGGTGATCGGAAGGGGCTGCGGTACACGTATCGCAGAATGGGGAAGGAGGGGTGTATCTTTGAGGTCGTCCCGGTTGAAAGGGTCCCCGTTGTCCTGCCGGAGCTGAAACGCGTTTCCGACGCCTGGCTGAACGAGAAGAACACGCGGGAGAAAGGGTTTTCCCTCGGCTTCTTCAATCCGGGCTATTTAAAACGTCTGCCGACGGCTGTCATCAGAAAAGACGACCGCATTGTCGCCTTTGCAAACATATGGACCGGGGGCGATCATGAGGAATTGTCCATCGACCTGATGCGGTACGCGTCAGAGGCACCTCATGGGGTCATGGAGTATCTTTTCACTTCTCTCATGCTCTGGGGGAAGGAAGAGGGTTATCGCCGGTTCAATCTGGGAATGGCTCCCCTTTCCGGTTTTGCAGAACGCGGGCTTGCCCCTCTCTGGAATCGGCTGGGATCCTTTGTGTTCAGACACGGGGAACATTTCTACAACTTCCAGGGCATACGGCGATACAAAGAAAAATTCGACCCTGAGTGGAGACCCAAGTACATGGCTTCACCCGGAGGGCTTCCGGTTCCGCGCATTCTTGCCAATATCGCTTCATTGATTTCTGGAGGGATAAGTGGTGTAGTTGAAAAGTGAAAGGCGCTTGGAATCGTCACGCCTGTCGAACGTTAAAGCAGCAAAAGCCGGCAGGGGTATCCACTCGGCACAGCCGATGAGAAAACGGATGGAGTTGGAAAAATTCTGGGGCGTTGAGATCTTCTCACGTGATTTCAATGAGTGAAGCATGTCCAGGGGCGACCGAGCGGGTTTTTCCAAAGCCTTCAAAGTTTAGGGGTGTGAATAAGCGGTCATGAAAACATCGCGATTGAAAAATGCAGCGTGCACTATCTGCGGCAAGACCAAGTCCAGATCCCTGATGATGCCGGCCGCGCTCGTTCGAAGCGCCATAGCCGAACAAATCAAGATATCCTATCCGGACTGGAAACCGGAGGGTTATATCTGTATCGATGATCTAAATCGATTCCGCATGAAATATATCCAGGACTTGCTTGAGACTGAAAAAGGAGAGTTGACGGTATTGGACCATGATGTGCTGGAGAGTCTTCAGCGACACGAAACCCTCTCGAGCAACGTCGATGCGGAGTTTGCAAAAGCCTTGACCCCAGGCGAAAAATTATCCGACAGGATTGCATCATTCGGTGGCAG
>Ga0272444_10000730_pt1 | contig 33809 bp, 29 predicted proteins | sample SSMForm13_FD_201033 | JGI IMG/M metagenome (GOLD analysis project Ga0272444, IMG submission 201033) | Marine sediment archaeal communities from Little Sippewissett salt marsh, Falmouth, MA, United States - SSM-Form-13 | ecosystem: Environmental > Aquatic > Marine > Wetlands > Sediment ...
AGTGTCTCTTCGATCACCTGATTCGAGTCGAACGCCTGACCGAACAGCCGCTCTGCGAAACGCGCTACCGCCTCATGACGCTCCGCGGGACTGGCCTGGCGGTTGGCCATCATCGTTGCGCTGGTGCCGACATGCACGAGACCCGGGCCGGCACATCGTTCCTTCAGCCGCCGGATCAGCATGGCCACATCGGCACCCTGCCGCCCGCGGTACGTGTGCAGCTCGTCGAACACGAGGAACCGCAGCCCACCACCGGCGCGGTCGAGGAAACGCCGGTCATCCGGCCGCACCAGCAGCAGTTCACCCATCACGTAGTTCGTCAGCAGAATCTGCGGCGGGTGGCTGCGCATCTCCTGCCGCATTGCTTCGGGGGTGTCGCCCGTGTACTTGGCGAAGGTTACGGGGAACGGCCGGCCGGTCCGGCGCTCGTAGCTCTCCTTCAGGTTCGTCAGTGCCAGCAATTGCGAGTTGACCAGGGCGTTCATCGGGTAGACCACCAGCGCCGTCACATGCTCGGCGGTAGGCGGACGGCGAATCAGGTCGTCCACGATGGGCAGGAAGTAGCACAGGCTCTTGCCCGACCCGGTGCCACTGGTCACAACGTAACTGCTGCCCGCGCGGGCCTTCTCGATGGCCTCGGCCTGGTGCTGGTAGAGATGGAACCCGTGGTCGTCCGGCGTGCGGAAGATGCGGGCCGTTTCGGCGTCAATCTCGCCGGCCCGGGCCAACTCGTCAACGCTGGCAGTCCGGGTGTACGACGGACTGACCTGGAGCAGGAAGTCCGGCCACAGCCTCGCCTCGGCCACGAGGGCCTGCTCAACGTACTGCCGGGCCTTCTCGTCCGCGACCGTGAAGAAGGACCGCACGAAGTCCCGGTAGTCGTCGATGACGGCCGAATGAAGATCGAAGATGCTCATGAGCGTCGTCTCCGTGATGCACTACGGCGTCCTGTTGAATCCTGCGGTATGGGCCGCAATGTCCAATAGCGTTTCCACCTGGCCGGCGGCCCGCATGATCCGATACACGTCCACAGCATCGGCGGCCTCGCTGTTCTGCACGAAGCGAGAAAGATACGGGTACGACCGTGAGTCTACCCCATTGCGCTTACAGATCAGGTAAGCCACGGACTCGGCCTCCAGTTCCTGCTGGTCGGGGTCCGGTATGTGCCGTTCGGGAGCCCCCAGCTTCCTGTCACGCCCGAGATGCCCCAGGAAAAGATGCGCCAGCTCATGGGCGACGGTGACAAACTGCGTGGCCGGCTCATGGTTGCGATTGACGTGGATTCTGTACTGCGTCGCCTCCTTGTCGTTGGCGGCGCGGCGCACCACGCGAATCCGGCCCGCCAGGGCGTCCCCGGCATCGACCCAACACCAGCCGATGTTCTTCTTCCACAGGAGCGGTGCGAAGGACTGCACCGTGGCCGCATCAATCTCGCCGCGGGCGTAGAAGAAACTCTCGACATCGCGTGGCAGTGGCTCACCCTCGGTGTCCACCACGTCGTAGACCAGGGCCACTGGGCCGAACGGCCAGAGGATCAGGAGCGGCCGCGCCCCCTCCTTGGGCCTGCGCCCGAAGCGCTGGTCCCAGTCCGCGGCGGAGGCGGCATAGCTCAGGCCGGGTTTCTGCAGCTGGAGCAACATGGCATTGAACGGGGCGAAGTTACGGAGCCGGACGACGAAGTCCAGAAGATCCTGATAGTCCTTGCTCTGTGGGTACAGCCGCGATTCCGCCAAGAGTCGATCCAGCAGCGACCGCGTGGTCTCGGCTTCCCAGAGCTCTGCCTGTTCGGGTGGCAGGTCGTCGGTCGCATGGTCCGTCATCCGGCCTCCCTCAGCTCTCGGCGGCGGCGATCTCCAGGTTCAGGGCCAGCAGGCGACGGAGGACGTCGCGCCGAGCGTCGGGGCTGATGGTGAATCGCGTCTGGCCGCGCTCGTTCTCATGGAAACCGTGGCCCGGGTCGAGGTCCGTCCAGCCATAGCAGGCCAGGATGGCCCGGTCCATTGCCCCATGCAATTCCCGCAGGCTGTCGATGTCCTCGTCGGTGCACTCCGGATCGTGGAACAGGTTGTAGGTCCGGGTCAGCCCAAGCTGACGGTCTAGCATCACCTGGCGGCGATGCTCGTTATACTCCTCGCCAAGTCGCTCCGCCTCGGCCCGTGCAGCCTCCGCTGGTTCCTGGGGGAACGGAAACGTCTCGAAGCAGTCCGTGGGCGTGTAGCGGTTGCGCGATTCGAGGCTCGATGCGTTTCTCCACACCCAAGCCTCGTGTGCGTTCGATTGGAGTAGGGCAAAATGATAGTCGTCGTCGAAGGCAAAGACAACAATGGCATCACTATAGACCCAGCCGTTGGGAGCTAGGTGCATCATATGCAGTTCGCTCACCCGGGCACGAATAAGCACGCGCCGGAGCGGCTGAATCGTGGAATACAACCCCGGTCGATTCTCCGCGTATATCCACCATCGCGTGCGGTTGCGTTCGCGCCTGACTTGGTCACGTTCTGGCTTGACCAATCGGCGCACAATCTCCAGCAGTTCCGGGTACTGCTCGGCTCTCTCCAGCGGCCAATCGAAGAAGTTGATCACGTAGCGACTCGGTTGCTGTTCCGGGTCCGTGTTCAAGTCTTGGCCATTGATGTAGGGGAACAGGCAGTCACTATTCCGGCCGTTCGCAGCAATCAGACTGCGGGCGTCATCCGGTTCCATGGTGAACCCGAGACCCAGAATGTACGACCCTATGAAGGACTTTCGCGCATTCTGTCCCAAAGTGACCGGTTCCGCTTCGGGCTCAGCATCGAGTCTTGATGAGATGAAATCGGCCTGGTGACCATCGAGCACAGGTCTGGCCACTGGAATTCTGGGCTCATCTAACTCGCTGTGGGTCCTGGCAACGGCAGCGAGGTCCACTTCGACATTCGCCTGGCCAGGCCACTTCACATAGCGGTGGGCGAAGACAATAGCCCCCGTGTTGCGCAAGAGGTACGCAAGCCCCGCCTCTCGTGTATCGCCCTGGCCGATTGTGTTCGTGGCAATCATGCCAAATCGGCCTCCCGGCTTAATGCCTAGGAAGGCGCGACGGAAGAACGCGGAACAGAGATCTGACGTGGCTCCGAACGGATCAAACGCGTGCGAGAGCCAGTGGCGATACTTGTCACCGAACGCCGTGCTGATTCTGAGTCCACCCATGAAGGGGGGATTCCCCAGAATAGCGTCGAAGCCACCGGCGGCGAAGACCTCCGGAAATGCCAGGGGCCAGTGGAAGAACCGTTGCTCCTGTGCGGCCTGCATGACGAACCCATCGAGCCGCGGGTCGTGCACCTCACCGTCACGCAGGGCCCGGCGGAGATGGTCCGTCGTCAGGGGCACCTGCCGCTCGCTTGGATAGGGCTGGAAGAATGCTGCTGCGTAGACGTTGCAGGCGGCGCGAAGGTGGCGGAACTCGGGGTCGGCCTCGACGCCGCGGCAGGCCTCGGCCTTGGCGCGGACCTCCTCGATGGTGTCCTCAGGCATGCGGTCCAGCTCTGCCAGGCGGGCTGCCACCTGCTGAAGCTGCTCGCCGAATGGCACATTCAGCAGCGCCTCGCTGCGCTCGATGCGGTTGTGGTCCCTGGCTCGGCGCGCAGCGGGACGGTCGTCGCTCCCCACGGGCTTGTAGGCCTCGTCAGGAATGCCGCTTTCGAGGACACTGAGGTCAAAGACGCCCACTAGCGAATCACCGCAACGGATTCGGTGGTCGAGGAACGTCAGCGGCTTGCCCCCGGCATGGCTTTCCAGCCACAAGGCCACGCGGCACAGCTCGACGGCCAGCGGGTTCTTATCGACACCATAGACACAGTGAGTGACCACGTCGCGGATGGCCTCGCGGACGCGCTCCGGGGCCGGCTCGTCCTCGCCGGTGCGGACCTTGGCCAGTTCCTTGCCCAGACGCCGCGCCGCAGCCAGCAGGAAGTGCCCCGAGCCGCAGGCCGGATCGCAGACCTTCATCGACAGGATGGCCCGCTCTTTCTGCTGGGCAGTGGTGGCCGCAGCGAGGCGTTCGGCCAGGACCGGCTCCAGGGCATGCTGGATCAGCGGAGCGACCAGCTCCGGCGGCGTGTAGTGCGAGCCGGTGCTGCGCCGCTCGCGGCCGGCCAGAACAAGATCGAACGTCGGCCGGCTGCCGGTCGTGGCGATGTCGGGGTGGAATTCCAGCAGGCTCTCGTAAACCGAGCCGAGTTCCTCAACATCCAGGGCGGCATAGTTGACCCGCCGGGCCGGCTGGCTCGGGCGTTCCTGGTAGAAGGCCAGGTACCACATGGCCTCGAGCAGGTCGCGGTTGGCGATGGTCGCGCCGTCGAGGTCTAGCGGGAAGAAGAGCTCGCCATTCAGGAGCGGCAGCCCCAGCACGGCCGCCATGGTCTGACCGCCCAATTGCGGCTGGGGCTGGTCATTGGCCAGCACGATCCAGAGCACTCGGAGCGATTGCCACAGGTCATCGTGCTCGGTGTAGGTAGCCCTGTCGGTGATGAGCCGTCGGAGCCGCGCGATGCCGTAATGGTCGCGATAGATCGGGTCGGCACTGAGCAGACCGCGATCCTCGCACACGAGAAGAAACAGAAAACGATAGACCAGTCGCAGCAGCTGCCGGTAGAGAATGTCGGCGGTGATCTGCTCGTTGCTGGCTTCCTCCGACGTGACACGGCGGCGCAGCTCGTCATTGGCCGGGTTACGCAGAAAGCCGTTGGCCAGGCGCCTGATGCATTCCTCGACCCCGTCGCGGAGATGGTCGCGGACGCGGCCGCCCTGCTCAACGGAGTGAGCGTAGTACTGCTCCAGCAGGCAGTCCGGTGCGTCGTCCACACCGCGCGGGAACCGCGAGCGATGCAGCAGGCGATACAAAACGGCGAAGTCCTGAAAACGGAGTTCTTCGAGGATGGCCTGGAGGTCAAACTCGACGTAAGCCTGGCGGCGGACGAACGTGCAGTCGCGCAACAGCCGCAACGTTAGGCCATTGGTGACAATGCCCCAAAGAGGTTCGGCCCGGTTCAGAAACTCCTGCACCAAGGAGTGCGGCGCAAGCCGAGGCCGGCCTCTTGGAGGCAGGCGACCGAGTTCCTGACGGGCACCGACGATGTGGACCGGCGGGGAGTCTTCCGCATCCGAGGCGCGATGGGATACGGCGAACGTGAGCCCGTCCACATCGTAAGCCCGTTGATTGTAGCGCGGCTCGTAGCCCAGGAGGCCCAGGAACGGAATCATCCAGGCGTCGCGGGTAACGGTCGTGGCCAGGTCGTCTTCAGGCAGGCGGGACAGGCGGTTCTGGAACACGCCCCAAAGGGCGCGGGCGTCGGCGAAGACGGCAGCGATCTCGTCGGTCAGGCTCCGTCGCGTACCGAGGTCGAAGTCGGCAGGTCTCTGGCCGGGCAGGTCAGCGGTCAGGAGCTGATCCAGGACCTCCGGCCCAAGCAGGCCTCCTTCGATTCGGATTGACGGATGCGTCGCCATGTTCAGACCACCGGTTGCAGCACAAGGATTCCAAGCAGGTCGGGCGGCAATTGCGGCACCAGTCTCAGTTCGCGGATACGCAGCGATACGGCCTGGCGGATGCGCTTGTGGCTCGCCTCAAGCTGGGCGGCGCGAGCGGCAATCTGTTCCCGCAGGGCCTCGTCCAGAGCTGGCCAGGCACCGAGCGCGGCTGTGATGAGTTCGCGTTTCTCGGGCATGCCCACGTTCTCATCCGGCTTGGCTTCAGACAACAGACGCATCGCCTCGTCGCCGTCCAGCCAGCTTTCCCGGCCGGGCGCAGAGCCACCCGTGAAGCCTGTGACGTACACTTCCTCGGAAAGCAGCGGCGCGCGTTCGGGCAATTGCAGTAGATAGCGGATGCGGAGTAGCAGGATAGTGGTCAACCGATCGACGGCGCGCGTTCGAATGACGCCGCAACGGGATGCGTTGGCCTCGCCGGGCTTGGTCAGGGCCTCCTCCATGAGGTATCGCGCCAGCGCAGCGACGAACGTGTGGTTGCGACCGAGGTACTTAGCCCCTTCGGGCGTGGGCGACACGAAGCTGACCAGCCACTGGCCGCTCCGGGTGGCGGGCAAGGCAAACGAGATGGCGTCGGGCAGCCCAGCCCGGGCGTTGTCATCAACCGCTATGCGGAAGACGCTATCGTGTCGATCAGGCCGCATCACGAGGCCGAGGCGCTGGGCCGCAGCGATCACGAATTCCTGAACGGCGTCCGGGTCGCCCAAAACGGCGTCGGCCGCCTCAAGCTCCTGGCGGACCTCTTCGGGCCGGAGGGCACGTTGCGCGTAGCGGGTGCGGTTGATGCGCTCGCGCTCGGCGTCCTGGTCCCAGCGCCGGTGCAGGGTCTCGACTTCGGGGACGCCGAAGTCCAGTCGCATCTGGTTTGGATCGCCGCCTCTGCCGCGAAGGAACAAGGCTTTGAGCACGGCCTCGGTCACGCTCTGGCTTTCTTCCGGCACGGGCACATGCGTACCCAACGTGCGGTGAATCTCCCTAGCCTTGTTGAGCAAGACATCAAGTACCGCGCCGTCGACGGGGTTGTCGGCACCGAAATAGCGGACGGCCTTGACCACACCCGTCCTACCATAGCGGTCCACCCGGCCCTCGCGTTGCTCCAGTCGATTGGGATTCCACGGCAAGTCGTAGTGGATGACGGCACTGAAAGCCTGCTGCAGGTTGACGCCCTCGCTGAGGCAGTCGGTGGCGACCAGAACACGGCGCGGTTCTTCGCCGAGCTCCTGGACCTTGGCCCGGCGCTCGTCGTCCCCCATGTGGCCTGTGATGGAGACCACCCTGATGTCGGGGTAATCCCTCTGTAGCCGTTGCTGAAGCCCGTCGGCAACGTAGTCGGCCGTCGCAATGTAGCGACACCAGACGATAGGGTGGAATCCGTCGCGGAGCAGGCCGGCCACGATATCAGCACAATGGGTCAACTTGGTATCGGCCGGCGAGTTCATCAACGCTGCCGCCTGTCTGCCGAGACCTCGCAGGCGGCGACGGTCGCCGTCCGCCAGCGTCGCTTCGGCTGATTCGACCGGTGGCGAAGGCTGGTCGTCGTCCGTCCGGTCATCGCCTGATTCGAAGACGAACGGTCGGAAATCGGGCTCGTCTTCACTCTCGGCCAGCGTCGTCTGCCGGTTCTCCAGGGCTGGAATAGCTGCAGCCGGGCTGGACATCACACAGCGCAACAGGGCTAACGCGCCCCAGTAGCGAACCCGACGCCGGCGGTGGTCCAGTGTCTCGCCTTCCTGGACGATCTCCGAACAGAACCTGTAGGTGGCGTCGAAGAGTTGCTGGTACTCAGGCGAAAGACGGTATGTCTCGTCAGCGGGCTCTCGCCGTGGGAAGCAGTGTTCGCCTTCCCAATCATGCTCAATGTCCCGGCGAGTGCGCTGCACGAAGTGCTTGGCGAGCTCAATCCGCTGCGGCTCAGCCAGCGACGACATGTCACAACCGCCGAATTCCACCTTCACCAGCGACAGCAGAGAACGAAAGGACTCCGCTATACCACTGTGCGGCGTGGCCGTCATAAGAATCAGGTGGCGGTCGTGCGTTGCGGCAATCTCCCGCACCAACTCGTGGCGTTGGTGTTGGCCCCGGTTGTTCTCCAGCGCAACCGCTGCGCCATGGGCCTCATCGACGATGATCATGTCCGGGCAGTCGAGCAGAAAGAGGTGCCTGTTGCGGTCGCTCTTGACGAAATCGATGCTGGCAACCTGAAGGGGGTAGTGCTGATAGATGCTATCAGTCCCCGTCCGTCGTCGTTCGAGTTGGCCGACCGTCCCAGAGCGGATGACCACAGCGTCAAGGTTGAACTTCTCCGAAAGCTCCTTCTGCCATTGGTCGCAGAGGTAAGGTGGGCATAGCACGCAGACGCGTCTTACCTCGCCGCGGTCATACAGTTCCCTGGCAATCAGCAGCGCCTCAATGGTCTTGCCGACACCCACGTCGTCGGCAATAAGCATCCGCACGGGGTCCAGGCGCAAAGCCATCAACAAGGGGACGAACTGGTAGACGCGGGGTCGAATCGACACTCGACCGAGCGAGCGGAACGGTGATGCCCCCTCGCGGAGAATGAGCCGAGATGCCTGCCAGAGAAGGTCAGCGCCAGCGGCGTTGGTCACGTCTTCGGTGCGAGGCATGGGGAACTCGGCGGAGCGTATCGTCTCAGCGCCGAGGCTGTAGCTGATGACGTTGGCGAGTTGGCTGTGGACAACAACGACGTTATCCGTTGCTCCGGTCAAGGGGCGGAGCACGCAGGCATCTGTCTGTTCGCTAGGCAGAAGGACCCAATCGCGATTGCGGCAGCGGACAATAGAGCCTGGCTGAAGTTGCATCGGTCTCCTGGCCACTCCTATATTGCAGTACGCGGCACTCCAGCGAGCTATTCCTTTCGCGAAGCAGAAACGCGCGAAGGCCGGTGCCGGCCATGCTTCGTGCCGTGGCGCTGCCCGCTGTCCGACTTTGGCCCCAAGACCCACCCGACCGGCCTGATGATCGCCTATTTGACCGTTGTCCCCTGAATCTGTCAATGAATCCCCGGAATAGAGGCGGCACAAAGCGGTTAGGCACACGTTGGGTCAGCACAGGAGCCTTGCCGATCCATGCGGATTGTTGCTGGAATCGCCTTGCCTTAGGCGGATTAACATGGCTGACTGTGCATGTAACGTAGGCCAGAACCAGGAGGCAAAACGATGAGAATCACCCGCGTGGACATCGAAGGACGGCAAGGGCGCTTTGCGATGCTCGTCCGCAAGACCGGCAGCGAGTACATCGAGGTCACCGTCCTCACGCCGCAGCAGAGCGACGGCGAGAGGCGGCTCGTGCACGCCAGTTCGGGCGACGAGGAACTATGGGACGAGGCCCGGCGGTTGCAGACGGCCCTCGACGGTCGTCGCGGCACGAACGGCGACATTGACGGCTACTACCGCGAGCTCGAGCGGCTTGCGGACTGACCCCTCTCTGAAAGGAGACGAACCATGAAGAAGAGCGACGTGAAGGTCGGCGGCGTGTATGCCGCCAAGGTCACCGGCAAGGTCGTGTCGGTACGGATCGACAGCGAGAACCCTCGCGGCGGGTGGGATGGGACCAACCAGACCACCGGCAAGAAGGTTCGCATCAAGAGCGTCCAGCGCCTTCGCGGCCCGTGGGAAGGGCATTCCCGCGAGCATATGCAGGGCGTCCACAAGGCCGACCAGGAGAACGCCCGTCTGGCCGAGGAGCGAGAGAAGTCACCAGACGGCCAGGCCGCCAGCGAACGGGCGATGGCCACGTCGGCCCCCAAGGCCAAGAAGGCGTCCAAGGCGAAGAGCAAGACCAAGAAGACGCCGAAACGCAGCACGGGCGAACGTGGGGCCAAGGGGGCCAAGCAGAAACGTCCGAGCCTGCTGAACCTGGCGGCCAAGGTGCTGGCCGATGCAGGCGAGCCGATGAGCTGCAAGCAGATGGTCGAGAGTGTGCTGGCCACCGGCCTGTGGCAGACCAGCGGCAAGACACCGCAGGCCACATTGTTCTCCGCGATTCATAGGGAGTGCCGTTCGAAAGGCAACGCCGCCCGGTTCAAGAAAGTCGACAAGGGCAAGTTCGAGGCAGCCACCAAGTAGCCCGCCCACACTGCCTCGCGTCACATCACCCCGGCCCGACCGCGGCCGGGGTGCTCTTCGGCATCACTCGCTCCGGAAAGACGGCCATGTTGTGTATGCCCGCTCATCAGCTCACTTGGTTGCATCATCCGGATCCATTCCGCTACCACCGTCAATGTCTTTGTGCGGCGCGCTGGCATCCTTCTGGTTCAGCACCCCGGCGATGGCATCAAGCCGGCCGGTGTCGGGCTTGCCGTCGAGGCCGCGCGTCGGGGCCAGCCCGCCGCCCTCGTCGTACTCATTCCAAGCGTAGATGATGATGGCCTTGGCCGGGCAGACTTTCGGATTGTCCCTGACCAGGGCCATGGCCCGCTCCAGGTGGCCGGCAATCTCCTTCGGCGTGGCCATCGAGGGGAATGTCTTCTGCTGGTGATAGGCCTGGCCCTTCTCCCAGGAAACAGGATGGTCCTGCCGGGGCCGCTTGCCTTTATTGATGCACGGTTTCGCTCCGGATTAGTTGGTCGTTGTCCGGTTGACGGTCTTTCGCGTGGCGGAAACCCAGAGTGTCGAATGGCTTTCTCTTTGCCGGGCAAGCAGTTATGCCACTCACCACGCCGGTTATATTCGCTTACGTCAGATCCCTTGATGGCCCGTTGGTATCGTTTGCACACCCCGCCCCAGAAAAAGCTGGGGCGTTTTTGACTCACTATGTATTCTGTGCTATTGTTAGTCTGTAGTATTGCGAGGGGGGCGAGGGCTGCCCTGCCAGACTGCACCCGGGGGCTGTAACCGAGGCGCGCTGTTGCGAGCCGCGGTTGCAGCCCCCGTTGCTTTGCGCCGGGGACGTTGTGGAGGAGCCTGCCGAGGATTGCGGCATCTTCCACTGGATCACTTGGTTGTGGTAACAGGCGGGCATGGCGTTGCGTTTCGTCCGTGCCCTGCCAAGGCGTTAGCCGAACGGCGGTTGCGTGTCCAGGGAGGCTGTTCACTCAGAAAGGGAGGACGAGAAATGCGAGCAGACAGGGAGAAGGTGCGCGTTCTAAGATCAGCGGTCTGGGCGCTGTGCTTGACCGTGTTGGTCGTCTCGACAGCGTGGGGCCAGACGCCTCCGCAATACACAAAGGTTTCTCAGGATGGCACGGCGATCCCGGATGTGGATAAGATTCCATTTCCGCCAGCGCCAACTGACAACAGCTGCTGGCTCGCCTCAGCCTCGAACATCCTGGCTGCGGCCGGGTATGGCGGTATCGGGCCGGCTCAGCAACGAGCCCAGTCCATTTACCAGCAGCTCACGACCGCCTATGGCACGGCCTCCGGCGGCGCGCCGGACCAGGCCATAAGCTACTGGCTGGCATGGCACGGCAAGAATCCTAACAGCCCCGATTATGCTCCCACGGTGACCTACACTGACGTCACCGCCGAATACCGTACGTTGACCCAGGTCGACTACAACTTCCTCAAGGGCGAACTGCTCCGCTGCCAGTATGTGGGCGTTCAGTTCGACAACCCAGCCCATGCCGTGACGTTCGTCGGCTGGGACGACAACCTTGGCCAGTCCACCTGGCACGATTCAGACCGAAACGTCGGCCCCAATGGCGACGATTCCTATGTCAACTCGTTCACGACGCAATGGGACCTTGTGGACCCCCAAACGCAGACCACGTACCTGAGCCGCGCCAATGGCTATGTAACGCTCTGCCCGGGCCTCGACAAGACCCCGGAATTCGTGGCCAATTATGACCTGGCGTGGGCCCCAAGTCCCACGGGTGCGATGGCCCGTGAGGCGGGGATCATGGCTGGCTCGGTATACCCCCCGGCCGGCGGGTGGCAGAGCACTTGGGTCGACCCGGGCGATCCCAGCGTTACTTTTGAGCCGTTCCTCATCTGGAACGAACTCCAGCCGGACATGGAGAAGCACATTGAACTGCTGGTGGATTTCTATGGTCGGGATGCCAACTACATCAACGAGGACATTCGCCTGCGCTATCTGGATGAGTTCGGGCAGGAAGTGATTGCCCTGCCGACCAGCGCGCAGCTTTCCGCCGATAACGGCCAGGTTCTGTTTACCTGGGAGCTGGACAACCAGCCTGGGTGGGAAGAGATTTTCTTCCCTTCCTACATGGACTACGGCTTGCTTGAGGGCGACGTCGCCTCGTGGAACGTCGCGACCGTCTGCGTTCCCGAACCGGCGACGATGGGCCTGCTGGGGCTCGGGCTTCTCAGCCTGATTCGCCGACGGCGCAATCGGCAGCGTTGAGTCGGACAGATGAATTGGCCGGAGATTCTCTAAGAGGGCCGGGGCGGGAGACAGTGAGATGAACACGCGCTGGATTCTGGCGATCTCTGTGGCATTGCTTGGCGCTACGCTCGCAGTTGTTCCAGCCGTTCGTGCCGACCAACTCTGGTTGCGGCAAGGCACCAGCGGCTACTCCGGCTGCACCGACACGTGGCTCGACGAGGACGGCCAGACGGAGAACAACGGTAACGCCACGCTGATCCAGGTGTACGACGTCAGCGACGATCCCGATGAGAGCGGCCTCATCCGCTTCAACCTGCCCGGCCTTTTCCCAACGGGTCCCATCGAGATCAACTACGCGACACTGTCGTTGCGGCTCGACGAGAGGCGTCTCATCACCGGGGACGAGTTCTGCGAGATCGGGGCATACCGGGTGATGCCAACGCGCGACTGGGCCGAACTGCAGGCCACCTGGCTGGTGTTCAAGGGCACGTCGTACTGGGGCACGCCGGGCTGCGAAAGCAGTGCCGACCGCAACCTGACGCCCGACGATACGGTGGTCTTCACCGCCACCTCGAGCGAGGGCCTCATGTACTCCTGGGACGTCACCAGCAGCGTGACCCAGTGGGTCGAGAACTCCGTCGGCAATGCCGGCTGGCTGCTCCGCGTCACCAGCAGCACGTCCGGAGGCAACGAAGGGTGTAACTTCGACAGTTCGGAAGCCCTGATCGAGGGCGCGCGGCCCTCGCTGCTGATCGACTACGACGTGGTCCCCGAGCCGGCGACGGTGGGCCTCGTGGGAGTCGGGCTGGCATTGCTGCTCCGGCAGCGTAAGCGGAGGTAGGCTCTTATTTGCTCAGAGACGGACCACACAAGGGGCGGCTCCGCATCCGCGAGGGGCCGCCTTTTGTCTAGCCTCACGGAACCGACCGTGACAGGTTCCCAGCGCCGAAGACCGCCTTAGCCAGTGCTTCTCAGTCGCCTGCGTCAAGGTCCCCGTGCAGCAGCGCGGCATCGCCCCACAGGTAGGAATCAAGCTGAGATTGCATGATCCGAACAATCACGACATCAGCCCCGCTTTCGCGAACAGGACCTTGAACTGATCTTCGGCCACGTGGGCGACCCCAGTGATGCTTTCGGGTTGTCTACAGGCTCAACAACGGTGATGGTTTCCTTCCCCATGACCGGCTCGACGTACGTCGGGATGTTCAGGCTGCAGTCGCTGGCGCGATTCCCCTCTGGCACCTCGATGTGGCATAGCTCCTTCACCTCTCCTTCGCAAGCCGGTCCGGCACCCCCACAACCCACTGCTTTCTCCGGCCCGGCCTGTCCGCCGGGTCGGTCTTCGGTGCGCCTAGCCGATTTTTACACGCCAGTTTTCGTCTGCGCCGGGTAATTGACTAATAGCACACCACGGTCAGCGAGTGTCGCTTTCGGGCACGATGTGGCTGCACCGGTGCATGATGCCCGCAGTCGACAGGCGAAAAAAACCGCGCGGCAAATCCCCTTCTTGGGCGGATATGGCGGTCAAAGCGTTTTTCTGTCAGCGCCGTCCCAGAAAAGCGGACATGCCGGTCACGGATGGCATAGGTAACGAAGGGAGGGCGCTGCCAATTGTTGCCGCCGACGGACAGGATTCTGCGCGACAGATTCGGCCCAGTTGCAGATGTGGAGGATGACAGGAACGAGCACGAGGCACCACTTGGGACAGGAAAGGAACCTGATGGTCGCATTGGCGGAGATGATTGAGTTGGCCCGACCGGCCCGTTCATACCTGGAGGCCGGACTCTGCGTACTGCCGGCACGGACGGACCGCAAGTCGCCGGCCCCCTGTGTGGGATCGTGGAAGCCGTATCAAGAGCGCCGACCAACCGCGGCGGAACTCGACGCCTGGCTCGACCAGAGCGGCGATGGTCTGTGCCTCGTCTGTGGCGAGGTATCGGGTAACCTGGAGGCCATCGACTTCGACCTGGCCGGTGAGGCCTTCGAGCGGTGGCGACAGAGGGTGCGCGAGATGGCACCTGAGTTGCTCGAACGCCTGGTCATCGAACGCAGCCCCTCGGGCGGCTGGCACGTCTTCTACCGCTGCGAGGGGACCGTCAGTGGCAGCCAGAAGCTGGCCGAGCGCAAGCACCTTGCCCCGGACGGAACACCGGTGATCATCGCCGGCAAGCAGTATGAGCCCCGGCAGGATAGCGATGGCCAATGGCACGTGATGCTGACCATGATTGAGACCCGGGGTGAGGGTGGTCTCGTTCTCTGTGCGCCAACCTTGGGCTACGAGCTGACACAGGGCGACCTGGCCGCCCTGCCGGTGATCAACGAGACGGAGCGGAGCATCCTGCTCGATGTCGCCCGCTCGCTCAACGAACACTGGCCGGAGCCGGTCAGTGGCCCGCCACCTTCGACGGCCGCTTCGTCGTCGGGCCTGCGCCCCGGTGACGATTTCGACCTGCGCGGCGACGTCCGTGGCATCCTCCAGAAACATGGCTGGACGCTGGCCAAGGCGGGAGAGAACGAGTATTGGCGGCGTCACGGCAAGACCTGCGACCATTCGGCCACGCTGAAAGACCGCGTGTTCTATGTTCACTCGACCAGCGCCGCCCCTTTCGAGGGGAAGACCCCCTACCGGCCGTTTGCTGTCTACACGATGCTGGAGCACCACGGAAACTTCAGTGCCGCCGCAAGCGCCTTGCGAGCCGAAGGTTACGGCGACAACACCCCGGACACAGCGATCAGCGTGGTGGAACCGGAGTGGCCCGAGCCGTTCCCGCTCGACGACCCGCAGCCGCCGCCCATGCCGTCGGGACTGTTGCCCGGCTGGCTAGGCAGGATGGCCGAGAGTATCGCTGAGGCCACCGAGACGCCCATCGAGATGCCGGCGCTGCTGTGCCTGTCGGCGGTGGCCACGGCTGCCCAGGGACGGTTCAGCGTGCTGCCCGAGGCAAGCTACTTCGAGCCGCTCAACATCTGGACGGCACCGGCCATGAAATCCGGACAGCGGAAGTCGGCCGTGCAGAAGCTGGCCACGAAGCCGTTGCTGGACTGGGAACGCGAGAAGAGCCGTGCGGTGGCTGACAAAGTGCAGGTGACGGAGTCGCGCCTGCAGACCGTCGAGGCCCGCATCACCCGTCTTCGGACCAGGTGCGCCAACGAAGACGATCCCGAGAAACGCGAGGCCCTGCAGGAAGAGCTGGAGGAACTCGAACGGTCCAAGCCGGAACTGCCGGTGGCCCCGCGGCTCTTCACTCAGGACGTCACGCCGGAGCACCTGGGCACCATGCTGGCCGCGCACAACGAGCGCATGGCCGTTCTGTCCGACGAAGGCGGCGTGTTCGACATCTTGGCCGGCCGGTACTCAAATGGCATGCTGAACCTGGACCTCTTTCTCCAGGCGCACGCCGGCTCGCCGGTCCGCGTGGACCGCGGGTCGCGGCCATCGGTGCTGCTGGACCATCCGCTGCTGACCATCGGCCTGTCGCCACAGCCGGATGTCCTGCGGAGCCTGAACAACAAGCCGGGGTTTCGGGGCCGCGGGCTGTTGGCCCGTTTCCTGTACGCTCTTCCGCAGTCGAAGATGGGCTACCGCGACTTGGTTCCGCGAGAGGTGCCCGCCCAGACGGCGGAACGGTACGCCGCCGGTCTCCGGGCTTTGTTGGATACGCCACAGCACTACGACAATTCGAGCGACGAGTACAGGCCGCATCTGCTGTTCCTCGACGGCGCGGCCTATGAGGCCTGGAAGGCCCACCAACGGCGCATCGAGGTCGAGCTCCGTGACACCGGCCGCTTCGCCGGCATTACCGACTGGGCAGGCAAACTGCCCGGGGCGACGATTCGGTTGTCTGGGCTAATGCACTGCGCCCATTGGGCACTGGAGTCCGGCAGCATCGTGGATCGGGAGATCGCTGAGGATACGGTCTCTCGAGCGGTCCAACTGGGCGATCTGCTGGCCGAGCACGCCCTGGCGGTCTTCGACATGATGTCCGGTGGTGATTTGGATGAGGCCCGCAAGGTCTGGGCGTCCATTCTGGGCGGCATTCAGTCGGAGCTCACCTTCAGTCAGATCTGGCATCCGCTGCGCGGGACGTTCAAGAGCACGGCGGCAATGGAGGCCGCCCTAGAGATCCTGCTCGACCACAACCTGATTCTGCCGGCCGACAAGACGGAGAAGAAACGGCGCGGTCGCACGGGCCGAAGATTCGTGGTCAATCCGAGGGCCAGGGAATTGGGCACGGCCTCAACCCCGGGCAATTGATGTCATTCTTGTCGTCAATTCCTTAATAGAGGTTTTGGGTATTACTTCTTGGTCTCTCTGTGACACGAAACGGCCTAACCGCTGGCGGCGCAAGGTATTACGTCGAATTGATCGGCCAGGGGCAAAGCACCACACCGCGAATCTCCTCTTGATGCAACGGTGACAAGAATGACAAGAATTCCCGCCGCTGTGTGGCACCGGCCAGCCGCGATGGCGGGACAAATCCAGTGGCCGGAGGGAGATGTGCAATGCGGAAGAAGACGTGTCAGAGCTGCACCTACTTCGACGCACGGGAAGTCTTCGACGAGTATTTCAACACGCACTGCCACCCGGCCGGGGAGCATCCCGGAAGCTGCCGGCTGAACCCCCCGGCGGTGCCGTTGGCATACGATGGACGACACGAGACGGCACGGCACGCTGTCTGGCCGGTGGTGTACGCGAGCGATTGGTGCGGACAACATCGTGAGTTCGCAGTGCCCAGCCGTGTAGCCGACAAGCCAGCAGGCCTAACGGTCTCTGCGACGACCGCTGAAGGTGCGAACTGACGCCGCGCCGGCGGCTAGGTACTTCCTGGCCAAGCAAACAGGAGACGGCAGCGGAACCAGTCGCACCCCCGGGCAGGCTTTCTTTTTTGTGTCCGGTTTTTTGCCGTAACGCGCAGGGTCGCACCGGAGGGAGCCGCCATGCTCATGGTCTTAACCCGCCAGACCCTGCTGGCAGCCACGTGGCGGCGCTGTGGCGACTGCCGCGGCTGCTATCGCCGCGCCTGCCTCGTCTGCGGCCGAATGTTCTACGCTGGCCGGCCGGAGGCCCGGTACTGCCGGGCGGCCTGTCGGCAGCGGGCATACCGGAGGCGGCTGAAGGTGCGGCTGAGGTTAGGCGGAGCGAGCAGATCCGCACATCGGCGGACTGTGGGACTACGTACACGCGATGGAGGAGGATGACGCAAGGTGCAATTGATGAGGGCCTCGGGCGATCAGAAGTCGGTCAGTCGAACCCGGACGGACGAAGCCGGACGTGAATGCCAACCAATGGAGGGAACCGCGATGTCGCATCGAACGGAATGGGCTATCGGAACCGAACAGGCTGTGGCCACGAGAGGCCCGTCTGCCCCGCTGCGGAACAGGCCGAACTGTGGTGACCACCCCCGCCCCTCAGCCATGCTGACCGTGCATGAGTTAGCCGCCTTGCTGCACTGCTCCACGCGGACCATCTACCGCCTGACGGCAAACGGTCGCATCCCTGAGCCGTGCCGCTTGGGGTCGCTGCTGCGCTGGCCGCGGGCCCAGATCGAGGCCTGGATTGCCGAAGGCTGCCCCGGGGCCGCCCGTGACGAGGTGCTGGTGTAGGCAGCCACGCCCAAGGAATCCCAGGAAAGCCCTTGATGTCAGGGCGAACATGCCGCTCAGTGTCACACGGAAGGCGAAGACCGGCCGCGGCCGCGGGGGCCCGGCCATGACGAAAGGATGCGAATGGCCACGACGTACACTGACAACGGCAACGGCTTGACGGGGGGGGCGGAATGTTGGTGAAGCGGAGGCACTCTCGGCCGATCCCAGATGACGCCACCGTCTTCGAGAAAGCGGGCAAGCGGTATGCTCGCTGGACGCTGGCATCGGGTCGGACCGTCACCCGGCCGCTCAATCGCAAGGGCGACCGCGTGGTGCAGGAGTCGCGCTGCTGGTATGTGCGTCTGCGGCACCCCGAGACAGGCCGCTGGAAGGAGTGGCGGGCCTACCTCGACCGGCAGGCGTCGCAGGCACTTGAGATCGAGATCATCCGTGAGCTCGAACGGGGCGAGATGGGCTTGGCCGACCGCACGACGCGACAGCGTAAGACGAAGATCGAGGAACACCTTCGGGCGTTCGAGGCCCATCTTGAGGACAAGGGCAACACCCAGGACCACATCGACAGGACGTTGTCGCGGTGCCGATGGGCGTTCGCCAACATGGAGGCCAAGGTACTGTCGGACATCAACGCCGAGGGCATCGACGCCGCGCTGGCCAATCTCCGTCGCGGCGGCGCGAGCCTGTCGACGTCCAACGGTTACTTCCGAGCCGTCCGCACGTTCTGTCGGTGGCTGGTGCGAACGAAGCGCATTCTGGAGAGCCCCGTCGCAGGGCTCTCGTGCGTGAAGGTCACCGAGGCGGACCGGAAGCGCCGACGGCGGCCGCTGGGCGACGAGGAGTTCGGTCGCCTGTTCGCCGCCACGTGGAAGTCGGTGGAGCCGTTCATGGGCTTGTCGGGGCCGGACCGGGCGATGCTTTACCTGGTGGCGGCCAACACAGGCCTGCGGGCCAGTGAACTGGCCAGCCTGACACCGGAGAGCTTCGAACTGGACGCCGCCCAGCCGGTGGTCCGCTGCCGGGCCGGGTACACCAAGAACGGTGATGAGGCCGAGTTGCCGTTGCGGCAGGATGTGGTGGCGACGCTCCGGGAATGGCTGGCGACCAACCCTGCGCGCGAGCCGGTCTGGCCGGGCAAGTGGGCCAGCCAGCGGCATGGGGCCGAGATGATCCGTATCGACATGACAGCTGCCGACGTTGATTACGAGGACGACCGCGGACGCGTGGCCGACTTCCACGCCTTGCGACACACCTTCATCTCGAACCTGGCCCGCGCCGGCGTCCATCCCCGCAACGCCCAGGCCCTGGCCCGTCACAGCACCATCGATCTGACGATGAACGTTTACACGCACGTCAGCATGGACGACCTCGTTCGGGATGTCGAGAGTCTGCCTCCTCTGACCGCAGAAGAGGCCGATGCCGCCGCTTCACCGGCTGTCGGTAACGAGAAGTCTGCTGCCGACCGCGCTGCCCAACCCTCGGACTCGCCAGCGGTCCCAGAGGAACTGACCAACTTGGCCTCGAACTGGGACTCACTGCCCGACCATGTCCGCAGCGCCATCGTCTCTCTGGCTCGCGCGTAAGCCCCTCGGCGAAGGTCAGAGAATCCACTTTCGCCGGATATTCCGCAGGCTGACGACGAAGAGCGCGGCGCAGAACGCCAGCAGCAGGCCGAAGTCCAGGAGGAGCGGCATGTGCGGAGGCCGGTGAATGGAGCCATGCAGCACGTCGGCTCCATAGGTCAGAGGTAGGACATAAGACAACGGCCGTAGCCACACAGGAAGCTGTTCGACAGGGAAGAAGAGGCCGCACAAGAAGATCATCGGGAAGCGGAAGAAGTTGGAGAATGTCTGGGCCTCGAATACCTCTTTGACGCTCACGGCGATGAACAGCCCAAGGAAGGTCGAGCTCACTGCGATCAGCACGACAGCCGGGACCAGCGTGGCCCAGTTGACGCCCGAAAGGTCCGTCAGAAAGGCAGCCATGAGCACCGGCACGAAGGCGTTGGCGATGCCGAAGAGAATCGCGCCGGTGGTCTTGGCGAGCATCAGCAGTTCCAGCGGAATCGGCGCAAGCAGCAACCGCTCGAACGACCGGCCCTTCTTCTCAAAGGTCACCGTGACGGCCAGCATGCTGGTCGTGCCGAACAGCACCGACACAGCCATCACCCCCGGCAGCAGATTGGGGATGCTCTCCAGACCCGACCCCGAGCGGATGAAGAACATGGTCGTCCACGCCAACGGGAAGACGATGCCCCAACTGATGTTCGGCGGCTTGAGGTAGTACGACCGCATGTCCTTGGCCAGGATGCTCCAGTAGGCGGTCAGGGCGTTCATTTGCCGCCTCCCATCTTGGCCTTCTCCTGCTTCATCGTCCCGGCCTCGATCCCGGTGACCCGGACGAAGACATCCTCGAGCGAGGGCTGCATCTTGCGGGCCTCGGACACCTCTGCGCCCCGATCCTCTAGCAGTCGAACTAGTGGCCCGACCCGTACGGGTTCGGACGACTCGACACGGATACTGCCGCCCGGGACCGCCTGACACTGAAGAGCCGGGAACTCGGCTGCGATCTCTTCGCACAACCCGTCGGTGTTCCTCGAAACGGTAAACAACACCACGTGCCGGCCCTGTGTCTGGAGCATCAGGCCGTCGACACTGTCGATGCACACGATGCGGCCGCGGACGATGAAGGCGATGCGCCGGCAGAGCCGCTCGGCCTCTTCAATGTAGTGCGTGGTCAGGAAGATTGTCGTGCCGCCGCCGTTCAGGTCGGCGATCATCTGGCGAATCTGGCGGGCGCTGGCCACGTCGATGCCGGTGGTCGGCTCGTCGAGGAACAGAATGGGCGGGGCATGGATGATGCCAGCGGCGATGGTCAGCTTACGCTTCATGCCCTTGGAATAGCCGGCGAACTTCCTGTCGGCCGCCTCGGCCAAGCCGAACTGATCCAGCAGGTCGCGCGCCCGCACCTCGCGGTCGCGACGGGCCATGCCATAGAGTGCTCCGCAGAAGGTGAGGTTCCCCAGCCCGGTGAGTTCAGGATAGAGGTTGCTCTCGTCGGGCACTACGCCCATCAGGTGCTGAGCGGCCTTGGGATTCCTGGAGCAGTCAATACCCGCGATGCGAATGGTCCCGGTATCGGGCCTTGCCAGACCGGTGAGCATGTTGATGGTCGTGGTCTTGCCTGCACCGTTGGGGCCGAGGAAGCCGAACAACTCCCCCTGCTCGACGCCGAAGTCGACTCCCCCAACCGCCTGCACGTCGCCGAAGCGCTTGGCCAGGCCCTGGACCTCGATCATGGTATCACCCATGGCAGTTGCCTACCCGCCCGACTTCGTGCAGGGGTGTTCTTTGGCATCTCCGTGGCACTTGCGGACTTGCTCTGGCGTGCAGTCTTTCGGCTTGCCCTTCAGCTCTTCCGGTTTCTGGCAACCTTCCTTCTTGCAGCAGCACATGGCGATGCTCCTTTCCTTCCAGTACTGACCCCATGAGAAGGGTCGAGCAGCCTGTCAATGTCCTCTCGCCACGTGGCGAGGGTCTCTTCGTTCAGCCGGTAGTGGACGAAGTAGCCGCGCTTCTCGTCGATCACCAGGCCGGCGTCGCGCATGATCCGTAGGTGTTGGGACACGGCCCCCTGGGTCACCTCCAGCCGCGCCGCCAGCGCGTTGACGCACAGTGATCGCCCCTTAAGAAGCTGCAGGATGCGCACCCGGCTCTCGACCGACAGTACTTTGAGAGCCCGCGCCAGTTCCTTGGAACGGTCCATGACATGCCCCGCCTATTTTAGCGTGCGCTAATATACTTAACCAACGGAAGCCGGGCAAGCATTTTCCGGCAGCTTCGTCGGGCGGCCTGCGGAGCCTTCCCGCTGATACACGCACCCTGGATCACTCGCCTGAGCCCCTCCGGTGGCCAAACTGTCTGCCGAGAAGCGGCCCTGCAAACTGCTTGCTTAGCCGTTGCCTTGTATGAAATGGCGCACACTATGGCGCACACGTTTTATTCCGGCGTAGTCACCGGCTGTCATCATCTGGCACACGTTGGCACACGGGTAGCGCGGGCGGACGGGATTGTAGGGGTGGTCGACTCGGGCCGAGATCTTGCGACACGGGCCAACGTGTCGCGTTCTGTCGCGGTTTGTCACGGCCCGTCGCTCGTAGTCGGGAAGAAGCTGGTGCCGGAGGAGGGGGTCGAACCCTCACTGGGGGTGAGCCCAACGGGATTTTGAATCCCGCGCGTCTGCCAATTCCGCCACTCCGGCACCCAGGCAAGCCGTCGCGAGGGTGCGTGCCCGGGCACGTCGACGACCGTTGTCCGCGTGGCCGCCGCTGTCGCAGGCCACCGTTCCGCAGCCCCCTGGCCCGCCGAGCATGCCGCCACAAGGAGCTTGCCTGACGTCGGGCGTGCGGCCTTGCCGACGGTCGTGGGCCCGGATTGTAGGTTCCGTGCACACGGGGCACACGGGAACGTCAGACTATACCCCAGACACCACGATCTGTCAACGAGCACGGCTGGGCCGCGCCGTCAAGAGTTCCGTGTAAATCCTCCTTTTGCCGACGGGCCGATGGACGAGGCATCGTCTCACGGGGGCGTATCCTTGCCGACAAAGTCTTTTCCAGGTGACCCACGCGTGCCGCTCCCAACTACGCAGCGACATCCACGTCCCGACACGGCCGGTGGCCGGGCCGCTCACCTGGCCTTTCGTCGCACGACCAGTGCCGGTCCCGGGAGCACCAGCTCGATGCCGTGATGGCTGGTCGAACTCGTCAGGGCGATCTGGTTGGCCCCTTCCTTGAGGATGGCCGGATCGATCGGCACGATGCGGTAGAGCAGATCGTGTCGGCCCTGGCCGGCGATGTTGATTGCGTGGCCGTTGAGAGTGAACGGTTCCTTGGTATCGCCGCGTCCGCCGTCCCAGATGGCGACGTGCAGTTCGGCCCGCTGGATCTCGCCGGGCGGGTACGGTAGGTTAACGGTGCAGGTTCTGCGTCGGCCGGCGCGCGACCAGAAAGGACGCGGGAGCGTGTCGGCGTGGTGGATCGACACGGTGCCGCTGCGCTGGGGCATCGCCACGGTAGCCGCGCCGGTGCGGAAGGTGACGTCCGGCAGGTGGCTGAAATGCACGACGGCTCGCACGGCAACGCTCTGCTGGTCGGGGAGCATCGTGGTGTCCCACGTTGCGCCGTGTGGGCCCTCGACCTTGGCGATGATCGCCACGGGCGCCCTGTCCTTGGTGAACCCGTGCCAGTCGTCGGGGCGGCCGTCGCCGTTGTCGTCGTAGCCCAGGTACCGGCCGTGGAACTCGATGGCGGCGATCTTCGGGCGGACGTCTTCCGGGACGGTCACGGCCAAGGCGATCTTCTCCCGGCCCTCGGCGGGTGCGGCGACCACGGCGGCGCTGAGGCGTTCGAGGCCCGCTTGCCTGACGGCCGGGTGGTCGCGCTTGAGGGTCAGCTCGACGGCGGCGGCGCGCAGGAGGAAATGTCCCCAGAAGGTGCGGCCCTTGTCGCAGGTGAACTGGAAGCGGTTGTCGCCGCGCTGCAACTCGCTGAGCTTGAGCGGCACGCGCGGGTAGGAGTACGTGCAGTTTTCCTCGGCTGCGCCGACCTCGGGCAAGGCATACTCGCTCTTGCCATTCAGGGCGAATCGTTTGTTGGCCACGCCCGGATGCCCGCCCCACAACTCGAGGTAAAGGTGGGCGGCCGACGTGTGGGCGAGGTCGTCCTGGATGGCCAGTGTAAGCAGGCCCTTCTGTTTGGCTTCGGCGCGGTCCTTGAAGCGTCCGGTGGCGGTGTCCGGCGAGTTGACTCGGAACCGGTTGCCCTTGAGCGGCGCCCAGATGGTGCGCACGAATGCGCCGTCTTCCGCCGCGGCCGAGGACGCGAACAGCAGGAGTCCCGTGCACAGCAGCGCGACACCTCGGAGCATGACAGTCTCCTCTCTTCCGGGACTGGCGGTCGCCGCCCGCGGCAGGCAAGCGGCTCACCGCGCAGTCCGGGCTCGGTCTGTCGGACCGCTTAGAGGTCGTCGAGGGCTGATTCGATGTCGTCAGCCGCCTCGTCCAGTTTGCGGAGCACGCGGACCATCTGCTCCAGGGGTCCGCGCGGCCGCTGATCGAGCAGGGACTGGGTACAGAACCTATCGCTCATGCGGCGGAACGCCTGCGGTTCCGGATCGCATCGCAGCGTGGTTTCGACGCCGTGCCAGGGGGGCACCTGCTTGAGCGACGCGGGCAACTGCGACTCTGAGACGGCCTTGAGGCGGACCACCGGCCGGCCGCTTTCCCAGCGGACGTCGCCCTGGGTCACGTTGAAACTCTGGACGATGAAGGCCCGGACGTCGGGGCTGTTGCGGATGACCAGGATGCGGACGCGGTCCTCCGCGCGGAGCGGCGCGCCGACGCCCTGGGCAACGTTGGGCACGACCATTGCCAGGAAGAGGTCGAAGTCGGCGTCCAGGGCCGTGTGCTGGCCTGTGGCCAGGACGACCAGCCGGTCGGTGTCGCTCACGACGCGGGCGGTCGACTCCACGCCGACCAGGTCGAACTCCGGCAGCGGCTGGCGCGAACGGAATCCCGTGACCGAGCTGCCGCAACCCGCCATCGCGGTAGCCAGCGCGAGCAGGAGCGCGGCGACAGGCAGCATTCGGTGGTATCGGCTCACAAGCGATCCTCCCGGGGCGCGTGCGCATTCGGCCCCTTGGACGGCGCGGGGCCCTGCCCCGTCGGGGTGCATCATAGGGGCGGCGCCCGCCGGTGGCAAGGCCGTGGCGCGTCCGGGGCGGCGCCGGGGGTTGCACCGGCCGGGGCAAGTGGATATACAAGAGCCCGGTCGACGGTGCCTGCCAGTGCGGGCCGTGGGTCGACCCGGGTCGCTTCCGGAGCGGCGCCGGCGTGGAGAGGGCAACGGGAACAGCAATCAGGAGACATTCGATGATCGAGGGCAACGTACGCATGGAGTTCATGACCAGTCCGGAGGTGGCGCGGTATCTCCAGACGAGCGACCTGGCGATTCTGCCGGTGGGTTGCTTCGAGATGCACGGCCCGCACGTGCCGCTGGGATGCGACACGCTGCACGCGCACGCGATGAGCGTGATCCTGGCCGAGTTGTGGGGCTGCATCGTCCTGCCGCCCGTGGCTTACACGTATCCCGGGGCGAGCGCCCCGTGGCCGGGCTCGATTGCCCCGCGTCCGTCGGCCACCGTCGCGTGGCTGAAGGAGCTGTGCCTTGCGGCCATCGAGGCGGGGTTCGAGCGGCTGGTCGTCCTGGGCACGCACGGGCCCGTGGGATTCATGATGAGTTCGGTGATCCGCGAGATCCACCAGGAGACCGGGCACATCGTGCTCCACATGGCCCCGGGCAGACTGATGCCCGACGACCTCATGCAGGAGGCCCTGGGGTACGGTCGCGGCGAAGACATCCTGGTGCTGGCGTCGGCCAAGATCCTGGGCTTGCCTGAGCCCCTGGTGGCCGGGGGCTTCGACGACTCGCCGCCGCGGTGCTTCCCGTTCGAGTCGATGTCGAAGCTGCGCAAGGCCCAGTGCCAATGGCCGTGGCTGTTCAGCGAGCCGTGGCAGCACCAGCCGGTCCGCTCGCAGGTTCTGCCGGAGCACGCCGACAAGGCGGTCGAGGTGATGCGCGCGGCCGCCCGGCGCGACTACGCCGACGTGCCGGCGTTGTTCGAGCAGTTCCGGCGCGACATGGACGGCCTGGAGGAACTGGTCCCCTGGGACGTCGACAAGGTGGCCGACATGAAGCCGAAGGCGTAGGCGGCAGGCGACCGTCCGACAGGGCGAGCCATGAAAAGACAGGGGCGCGCGATCCCGAGGATCGGGCGCCCCTGCTGGTTGCTGACTGGTCGGACTGTTGCCGCGCGCGGCCGTGCCCGGCTCAGACCTGCGGGCCGGCGGTCGGCGGCGGCTCTGCCGGTGCGGCCGCAGCGACGACCGGAGCCGACGCGATGGCGTTGATGCCGTCGATGCCCTTGGAGAAGAAGATCGCGATGAGCACGATGTTCACCAGGGCGCACAGGAACCCGAGGCACGGGATCATCGAGCACAGGATCAGGATGCACATCGTCAGGGCCAGCCCCTCGGGGGCTGCGGGCGCCTGGAGGTTGCGGCTCGTGCGCAGGGCGTTGTAGTCCTTGGCCCATCCCCAGTAGGCCCTGAAGGCCCAGTAGAAGTTGAAGAACGGGATGAAGAGGAACCCGACGGCCTTGCCGGGCGTGGTGCTGGCGGGCTGGATGGCTGACCACATCTTGTACAGCAGGACCAGCCCGACGATTCCACCGTAGAGTGCGACCAGGAGGGCCAGGGCGTTCAGCCCACTGAAGCCCGCGGCTGCGCCTTGGCCGCTGCTGCCCCGCTGCTGCGCCCCCGCCATCGTGATGACGGTCGCGATCAGACTGAGCACAATGCTGATGCCGAATGCGCCGACGATCGACCCCAGGTAGAACCCTTTGGACACCTTCTGCATAGCCGCAGTCTCCTAAGAAAACCTGTCGTTGACGATGTGTGCACCCACCTGCGAACGCGCCCACATCACCCGTCCGCATCAACCCGCCCGAAGCGACAAACGCGATGTGCAATGCGGCAGATGGTTTACACCAGTGCCGCAGCAAACGCAACACCAAAAGCCGACCTGCCGCGCGTCTCACGTGTCGGCTGAGCGCATCGGGCAATCGCCGCGGGTACTCCTTGAGTTGAAGCGCCTGTTCGCCTTCGGATCACTTCCTGCGGAAGATGTTGATGCCGAAGAAGATCTGGAGGAAGAATGCCCCGCCGCCGATCACCACCAGCAGCAGGCGCACGATCAGGTCCAGGCCCTCCACGCCGAAATCGAAGGTATGCGGAGGTGGCAGGGCGAACACCACGGCCGTGATGATCGTGGTTTCCAGGGCGAACAGCGCGAGCTTGACAATCGTCATGGCGGCCTGGGCCGGGCCTCCGCAGCGCAACCGGCCTGCCACTGCCAGGACGAGCCCGCCCAGGATCGAGGCAATCAGGCCCCCCACGATGGAGATCACCCAGGGATTGTCCATGCCCCGACCTCCGGCTTTCGGCCGATCGCCTCCAGGGTCGGCGCGACCTCTCCCCACAGGCGGCACTGACACGGTCAGGATAGCAGATCCTCTCCGGCCTGCAACGGATAGCCGGAGCGCGGCAGGCGCGACCTTGCATCGCCGGCGCGGTGCTGGTACAGTGTCGTGCCCCGGGTTGTGTGGAAGCGGCCGGGCCGGAAGAGGAGGCGTTTGCCTGATGCGGGCCATCCTGGCCATCATGCTCAACACGTTTCGCGAGGTGGTACGTCAGCGGCTGTTCCTGCTGATCATCGTGCTGACGGCGGCGACGCTGGCCATCATGTTGCTGTTCCCCTATTTCACGAGCAAGCAGGGCCAGGACACCGTGATGTACAAGGACCTGGCGCTGAGCACCTCGACGCTGGCCATGGTGTTCCTGGTGGCCCTGACGGCCTCCAGCGCCATGGCCGAGGAGATCGAGTCGCGGACGGCGACGACGGTCCTGGCCAAGCCGGTCGCCCGGTGGCAGTTTCTGCTGGGCAAGTACCTGGGCGTGGTCTTGGCCCTGGTGGTGGCGACCGCCGTGCTGGCCGTCATGCTTTTCCTCAGCAGCTACATCCGGGTCTACCTCGACGCCTGGCCGCGCGACAGGGCACTGGCCTTCACCTTCAGCGAGAGCCAGCCGGCCCGCGAGTTCCAGGCCAAGATGCTGAACCACGCCCTGGCGACGGTTCCGGGCAGCGTGATGATCTTCTACCAGGGGTCGGTGCTGGCGGCCGTGGCGGTGGTCCTGTCGTCCAGGTTCAGCCGCGTGCTCGCCGTCATCGTCACCTTCGGGCTGTTCATGGTGGGCCACCTGTCGGAGTTCGTGGAGATCGCCGCCCGCCGGTCGACCGACCTCACCCGGGGGATCGCCACGTGGACCATCCACCTGGTGCCGTTCCTGGAGACGTTCAATCTGGCGGGCAAACTGAGCCAGACGCCCCTGGCTCCGGGCAGCGCCGAGTTTGCCGCCGTGTGGTCCTACACGGGCCTCGCGGGCCTCTATGCCGCGGCCTACACGGTCTTCGCTCTGCTGGTGGGCGTGCTGCTGATGGGCCGCAGGGAAATGGCCTGACGCCCTGCCCCGCCTGGCTTACCGGATCACTTCCAGATAATCGACGTGGATGGTCGCCTCGAACGGCTCGAGGGCCACGGTGCCGCCGGACCGATAGACCGGCCACGCCTGGCGGTCCCATCGGACGCGGGCCAGGATGAAGGCCGGCCCGTTGCCGCGGCGAACAAAACAGACCACCTCGCCTGTTCGCCCTGCCCCGACGACCACCTCCCGCGGGTAGCCCGTCTCACGGGGCTTGAACGTTCCGGCGCGCAGGCGGACGCGAATGCGGTCGCCCGCCCGGAATGTCGCGCCTTGGTAGACCACCGAGTCGGCGGTCTCGCCGTCGGTGGCCGGCACGTCCGGCGGGTTGATGTCGGAGAGCCGACCGACGGCGGCCGGGTCAGCACGGCCGCCGGTCCCGGATCGGAAGACCGACAGGAACGGATCGTCGTCCTCACCGCGCGGCGATGCAGGCAGACCTTTGACGATCTTCTGCCCGAGCGCCGCATCGCACGCCGCACAGATGCGGTAGTGGGGAATCGCCACCAACTGCTCGTCGGGACACTCCTTGCCGCACCGCTCGCATTGTCCCATGTCCGTCACCTGTGCGGCCCCTCGGCGCGTTGCTGCTCCGTTGCCCGTCGGGTGTGCGACCTACTCCTTCTTCAGGTCGGTGACGAACAACCTGTCGCCGATCTTCACGTAGTCCACGCGCACCTTGTCGCCGCGCTGCAACGCCTCGGCCCGCTTGATCGCCTCGCGGCTCAGCGAGACCCCGCTCTTGCGGCCCAGGCGGGCCAGATACAAGGTGACCTTCTGAAGCATCACCCCGCGCTCGATGACCAGCACCTTGGCGCTCTTGCCCTCGACCGTGCCGTCCGACAGCTCCACAAAGCGGCCCACGGCCGTGCCCTTGGCCGGTGCGTCCGGGGTCTCCTTCCCGTCCTCCGGCTTCTCGAGCGTCGGTTTCCAGTCGTGGCGCTTCATGTAGCGCTCCAGGTCGTCCAGGTCCTTCGGGCTCAACTCGCCGACGCCGACCACCCACTCCAGACCGTACTTCTCCTCGGTGCGGATCACCTCGTAGAAGCCGCGCGGCACCTCGCGGAGGGCCTTGACCACGTCGGCCTGGGGCGCCCACTGCTTGAGCTTGTTCTCGAAGCAGGGCACCAGGGCCACGCGCTGCCCCGCGTTGTCCTGGAGCGTCACGCTCACCATCTCGCGCTTGCCGACCTTGAGCGTGCCGATCCTGACCACGGTAGCCTTGCCCCGGCGGGCCTTGCGGACGGCCTCCTCGACGCGCTGCCGGCGGCGCTCCTGCTCGCGCCGCTCCGCCTCGGGATCCGTCTTGGGCGCCGTCTGGCATACGGCCGTGCCGTCGTCGAGCCCCGTGCACGACGCGCGCACCTCGGCCGCAAGGTCCACCGCGCCGAACCGCCCGCCGGCCATGACCGCCGCCACGGCCACCGCCGCCAACACACTTGCCGCCACCAGACTCCACGTCACACGGTCTATCATGTCGCACACCTCCTGCCGCTGCTGCGCCCAACGTCGCCGACCCGCCCGGCCTACTCCGGCTGCTGCTCCAGCGACGTCACCCAGCGATCTTTGCCCTGGGAGATCCAGCCGGCGGTCACCCAGCGATTCTTGCCGAGCCCTTCAGCGTGCTTGCGGAGCGACGCCTCAAGCTCGTTGGCCTGTCCGTCGCGGGGCAGCAACCGGAGGGTCAAGGTCGCGTCGCCGCCGGTCCGGACCTCGATGCCCTGTACGGTCCCCTTGCCCTCGTCCGCCTTGACTAGGCCGGCGAACTGCCCGGCCGTCACGCCCAGACGCAACGAACGCAGCGCCGTCACCTGTTCGCGAAGCGTCACCAACTGTTTCGACAGATCGGCGTTCTGTTTCCGCAGGGCCTGCGCCTTGGCGGCTTCCTTGTCGGCCCGGTCGTGCTGCTGCTTGGCCTCCCGTGCCAGGCGCCGGTTCTCGGCCTCCAGGTCGTGAACCCGCCGCTCGAGTTGGCTGATCCGCTTGGCGGCCGCCTCCACCGCGTCGCGCAGATCGTCGGCGTCCCGGTCGCCCTTCTGTTCCTTGTAGCGCTTGTACCACTCCTTGCCCGTGTCGCCCTCGCGCCATTCGTAGCGGCGCGGGTCGGCACCCAGACAGGTCACCACCGGACCCACCACCAGCAACACCACAAGCAGACGTTTCATGGCCCTTACCTCCCGCAGGTAACTCAGCGTGTTGTCCACCCACCTTGGCCGCATCGGCCGCTACCACTCGATGTCGCGGATGAACCGGTGGCCGTCGGCCCGCCGCCACGACATCTCCACCCGCTGGCCCGCGCGCAGCTTGCGGGCCAGAGCGGCGATCCGCTCGTCGCGGGCCCAGCCCCGCTCCGTCCGGTGCATCGGCACGAACAGCGTCACCGCCGCATCCCGGCCGTCGGGCTGGATAACCACGCCCAGATGTTCCACGCGGCCCAGCTTCTGCTCCACCAGCCGGACGAATCGGCCGCGCAACTCGCCCTGCCCTTCGCGCTCGCCCTCGCGGCCTTCGCGCTCCCGGTCGCCTTCTCTCTCACGGCCGGCCCGTTCGCGATCACCGCCCTCGCGGCGCACGGCGCGTTCACGCTCGGCTCCCTCGCGGCGATCGCCTTCCCGCTCGCGCTCACCGCCTTCGCGCTCCCGGTCGCCTTCTCTCTCACGGTCGGCGCGTTCACGATCACCGCCCTCGCGGCGCACCGCGCGTTCACGCTCGGCCCTCTCGCGCTCTCGCGCCCGGTCACCCTCGCGGCGCACCGCCCGTTCGTGCTCCCGCTCCCGGCGAAGCTCGCGCACCTCGCGCTCCAGGCGCTCAATTCGCTCCAGCAGACGCCGGAGTAGCCGCTCCACCTCCTCGCTCTCTCGGGCCCCGCGCTCGGCGCCGGCCGCCACCTCGACCACGCGGACCCACTTGGCGCCGCCCTCGACCAGGTAGTTGGCCTCGATGACCTGCCCCTTGCGCAACTGCTGAACCCGGCGGGCCAGGTCCTCCCGGCGGCGCGGCACCAGGAGTGTCACCTGCCCCTTGTCGCCGGGCAGCTGGAGCACCACGGCCAGGTACTCCGCCTCGCCGTGCGCCCGTTCGACCCGCTCGACGACCGTTCCCCGGACCTCCTCGGCCGTGGCCGTGCTGCCGAAAACCAGGGCTGCCAACAGGGCCACCGAAATCACCGCGACCAGACGTTTCATGAGCGTTGCCTCCAAATGGACATGCCTGGACCGGCTCCCGCGTGCCGCCCCCGCCCGGAGGCTCGTTGCCGAACCGGGGAGCCGAGCTTCACTGATTATAAACCGCCGTCGCGGCCGAAAGGTACGAGCAAATGTTCCCCGATGCCAGCCGCCCTGCCCCGAGCCGAGTCGAGGGGCCTGCCCCGACTTCGCCCCTGGGGAGAGTAGGGCCGAGGCCTGCCGCGGCCGTGCCGGCCGGCCGCGCCGGGGCGCAAAGACGGCGGGAGGCACAGGGAGCCTCCCGCCGGCACGGTCTGTCTGTGGTCCAGTGTTGCCCCGCCGTGTGCCGGGCCAACGTGGGTCTCACGTCGTCGGGCCCGCCGGCCCGCCGGCCCCCGGTGGCATGGCCGTCTCGTCCGGCAAAGCGTCCATGTAGGCGGCCACGGCCGGGTCCCCTTTGAAGATCATCGAAAGAATGCCCACTGCCAGGCTCGCGACGTTCCCCGCTACAATGGCCACGATCTCCAGGATGCAGATGACCTGGAAGCTCTTCGGCTTCCTCGGGTTCTGCTTCAGGAGGTTCGCCCCGGAGAGGATCTCGATAACCCCCAGCGGGATCAGCAGCAGCGGGTAGATGCACATGAAACCCGACAAGCCCCATATGCAGTTGAGAATCCCCGACCCGAGGCGCATGGCGGCAATGGCCGTGAACTTGCCGGGCCTTCCGCCCCCTGCCGGCGCGGGGGCCGGCTGCGGGACTTGTGTCCCATCCATCTGAGTCATCGCTTGCCTCCTTCAATGTTGGTACCGGTCCGATGCAACCCCATGTGCCCATGAAACGATGTGGCGCTTCCCAGAGAGATGTGCCCTGGAACGTGTACGGCAATCTTAAACGAAGCGCGGCAGGCTTTTCAACCCAATATCTGGGTTTTTTCCGGGGCCGGATGTACCACATCATGGGCGGCGATTTCGCGTCCCCGCTGCCGGGATCGCTCACGCGACTTGCCAGGCGAGCCCTGGACACGGTCCGCCGGGGGGCCTGCGGCCGCCCGCTGCCCGGGTCAGAAGGCCACCGTGAAGCCCTTGAACTGGCCCGTCGCGGGGGCCTCGCTCACCTCGGTCCCACGGATGTACCCCGCCATACGCTCCGCCACGGCGTCGCAGAAGGCGGTCAACTGGGCCGGGTCGCCCTCGGCGACCAGCTCCACGCGGCCGTCCGAAAGGTTGCGGACCGAGCCCGTGACTTGGAATCCCCTGGCGGTCTGGACGACCGTCCAGCGGAAGCCCACGCCCTGGACGGTGCCGCGGTAGCGTATGGTCCTGCGGATCACGACGGGCCCTCCTGACTGTGGGTGTGCCTGCAGACTGCGGACATTGTAGCCTCGGCGGGAGGCCTGGCAAGTCCCGGGGGCGTGCGGGCTGCGCGGCCCGCCGGCAAGGTCGCAGAGATGCAAGGGGGCCAGGGTGGCACGATAATGGAGACATAAAGAACACACGGCTATGGTCGCATGAGGCTGTCGAGCCCCGGGCGGAGGATGACGGGCCGGGACCGCGCCAGCGGTGCTGGAGGTGTGGCAGGCCAAACCGGCCGCTCACGCAACGGGCACGAGGGCGGGGCCTGCGGGATGTGTGGCCGGTGGCCATGGGTGGCCGCGCTGGGCGGGAAGTCCGAAGGGCGTTTGAGATGCTGAAAACGGCGATGCATAGTCCGATAACCGGAGAAGGATGCGCGGATGTTCCACGTGGAACATCCGCGCCGACCTCCTGCGGGGGGCTGGATTGGCCTGGCCCCTGCCCCGGAAAAGGGGCCCGGGAATTGCGCCCGGTTTTTCGCTTGCAGAGACGGATGGGTCTGCTAGAATCGTCCAGTGAGTGCTGAAGGGCCTTATCGCACCCGGAATCTACGCGGGAGGGACTCCATGGGAAAGCGCCGCCTCGGACGCGGACTGGACTCCCTGATCTCGTCCGCCCCCCCTGACGAAACACCCGCCGCCAACCACGCCGACGCCGGTCAGCCCTCCGGGACGCCGCCACAGCCCAATCAGTCCGGCGCGCCATCGGTGGGTGTGCCCGCCGCCCCGCCGGCCACCCCGGCCGGATCGCCCGTCGATGTGGCGGTCGAGGCCGTCGCACCGAACCCCTATCAGCCGCGAAAGGACTTCGATGAGTCAGGTCTGGAGGACCTGATGCACTCGATTTCCTCGAACGGCATCATTCAGCCCCTGGTCGTTCGCGCGAGGGCCGCCGGCGGCTATGAGCTGGTGGCCGGTGAGCGGCGCCTGCGGGCCGCGCTGGCCTTGGGCCTCCAGAGCGTGCCGGTCGTGGTCCGAGACGTGCCCGACGACCGCATGCTGGAGCTGGCCCTGGTGGAGAACATTCAGCGCCGGGACCTGAACCCCATCGAAAAGGCCGAGGCCTTCCGCGACTACGTGGGCCGGTACGGCCTCACACAGGAGCGGGCCGCGGAGCGGATCGGCATCGACCGGGCCACGCTGGCCAACCATCTGCGGCTGCTCGACCTCCCGGAGGAGATCCAGGCGCTGGTCCGCAACGGGGCGCTGGGCATGAGCCATGCCCGGACGATCGCCGGCGCCGAGGGGCCGGATGTGCAGCTGGACCTGGCCAAGAAGGTGATTCGTCAGGGCTGGTCGGTTCGCCAGACGGAGCGAACGGTTCAGCGGTTGGTGCATGGTGTGCCTCGCCGGCGTGCGGCTGCGTCGCGTCCAGGTTCGGCCCAGGCCAGGGCGCTGGAGGACGAGTTGCGGGGACTCCTTGGGACGAAGGTGCGGGTGGAAGAGGGCGCCAAGGCCGGGAGCGGGCGGATCGTGGTTGAGTACTACACGTTGGACGATTTTGACCGGATCATGGGTGTTATTCGCCGGTAATCCCTCCACCGGCGAAGGTTGGTTGGGTGTCCCGCCTCATGAGGAGGCGGGGCACTTTTTTTGCGCCGTGGGCGGGGCTCTGGGGCACGGGGCCATTGTTTCACGTGGAACCTGCGCTCCGCCAGCAGGTTATCGGACCTTGGGGCTTCCGGCGTCGGCAGGGGCGGAGGCGCGGGGC